>Ga0114963_10001149_pt1 | contig 18269 bp, 30 predicted proteins | sample C_131016_EF_Meta_FD_87019 | JGI IMG/M metagenome (GOLD analysis project Ga0114963, IMG submission 87019) | Freshwater microbial communities from Lake Croche, Canada to study carbon cycling - C_131016_EF_MetaG | ecosystem: Environmental > Aquatic > Freshwater > Lake | place: Lake Croche, Canada...
GGCAAAAAAGGTCGTGCCAGTGCAGCTGCTAGAAAACGACGCCAAGATCCCAATCCATCACGCAGTGGCAAAGCCATCAACGTCAACACCAAGAAAAAATAATTATCTTTAGGGAAATGCCCACTGAGATTTGGGTTTACTGTCTACCACTGGTTTGGATACGGTCTTGGTATAGACATTTTTTCTTGTCTTAAGTGCCCGTTTGGCTGATTTCCTACCATAGTAATTACTATAACCACCACGTCTACCACCCGGTACTAGATTATAGGTATTTGGATCAGCACAGAACTCTGGTGTGACAATCTCAGCCTCTCTCTGATACATGGCCTCCTCACTGTCAAAGTACTCCATGATCTGCTTGGAGAATTTATGCTCCCCATACCGCTCAATATTCTTTCTTTTGGCCTTTTTCAATTCACTGCCCGAACCCATATACCCATCTTGTAAATTATGGGTCCTGTGAACTCCTACATAGATCATATTGTTGACTGTGTCAGTTATTTGGTATAAGGTATAATAGATTGTCGTCATAGTATACTATTTAAAGTAGTAGATAATGCGCTGTAAAATTTTAACGCGGGGATTGACTGACTTTGCAATGTGGTGCTATCATGTGAGTATTATATTTTATGCTACTTGCACTATAAGGAATTAAACTATGTTGGTTGAATTTTCCAGCGATGACCAAATTGTTCAAGCATATAACAAGGCCAGTCGAAATTTATTATCCTTGGGACTTCTTGATCCCCAAGCCAGTGATGCAGAATACATAAACATTAAAAAAGCTTTGTTTAAAAAGATGTACAAAGCAGAAATCATTATGATCGAATCATTGTGGGTATTACATGGACTGGAATTTGACAATGAATTTGATTTTTTAAACTTTATGTCAACGTGGGGGTGATTTGTGACCACCGAAATCTTGGTTCCCCTGCCCATCTGGGAAAACTTGCTATCTCAGTATCTTGATGAGACAGCCAAACCTGATACTCCACTATTAAGTGTCAAACAGTATTATGGATTTTCCAATATACGTTATCTTGAAACTGGGCAACCATGTGTGACATTTCCCACAGATCAACAAGCACTGTTATTTGCCCTGAGATGGCCATGATCACACTACCACTACAGCCATACTTGCCCAACATAATGGAACACTATGATCAGTGCCCAGATAGTTGGGCCTATACTTTTCCTGATTTTAAGTATTGGCTAAAACTTAATTGGCGTGCAGAGTGTGATAATGACAATCATAGTCAATTTTTCATATTTGAAAATCAACAAGATGCCTTGTTATTTGCGTTAAGGTGGGCATAATGACAGAACTACCACTGCAGCCATACTTTCTCACTGTGTTTACTCATTACAAGACCATAGTTCAAAGTGGATCACATCACACCTATGCTGGTATGCGGGACTGGTTACACCAAGAATATGGCGCCGTACTAGATCTTAGCAGAGAATCCAACAATGTCATTATGTTTGAATCTGAACGGGATGCCCTGTTGTTCACGTTGCGGTGGACATAAATACTCCTATCATGAGAGCCAGAGAATTTATTACTCCCCACCAACCAGATATTGAAATCGATGACCTTGAAGAAGGGCTGGGAAAATATGCAGCCGGTGCTTTGGCCGCGGGTGCATTGGGTTATGGCCTAATTGCAACCGATCCCCCAGCTGATACCAATACTGGTGCACGATCTCAAGATCCATTTAGCAGCATGATCCAGTATCAAACTCCATCATCGTCAGGTAAAAAACAGGCACCACAGGCACCTAAACAAGCTGCACCGGAAAAAGACAGTCAAGTGCAACAACCAACAGCATCGCCTCCACCACCACCTCCACCAACCTTACTCAATAATCCTTATACACAAAAATTGATTAAAACTGCTCAGGGTGCTGGTATTGCGGGACAAGAATTGGCTGCATTCTTGGCACAAAGTGCGCATGAAACTTGGAACTTTACCCGAATGATTGAAAAATCAGTGGGAGATCCCAAGTTTTTAAAATACGATATCAAACATAATCCAAAAGTGGCCAAAAAATTGGGCAATATCCATGTTGGTGATGGTTATCAATATCGTGGACGTGGTTTTGTTCAATTGACTGGACGATATAATTATAAAGCTGCAGGTCAAGCATTGGGAATCCCACTAGAAAAAGAACCAGATCTGGCTGCTGATCCCAACATTGCTGCACGTATCGCAGTATGGTTCTGGAAAACCAGAGTGCAGCCCAATGTCAGTGACTATGGAGATATTGAACAAGTCACCCATAAAATCAACCCCAACCTACATGGATTGGATGATCGTGCTATAAAATATAGACAATTCAGACAAGCTCTGGGCATCAACGAGACTTGGTTGGCATAAAAAGTTGCTCTAATAGCATTTTCTGTGATAGTATAACAGAATATTAACCAGTAATTAGAAGCAATGACCCATGACACTCAATTTAGATCAACCTTGGATATATTATCACGACGAATACTTTGATAGGCATATGGTGCTTGTTCGTGACTATGAATGGTATTTGGCCAATCAATATGATATAGAATCGTGGATGATATTGAATCTGTCAAAAGGCTGTGATAGTATGAATGGCATGGTCATCAAATTTGCTGACCAACGTGAATTACTATTATGGACAATGCGGTGGTCATAACCTATGACAGAAAATTGGTTTGTGGCCAGTATCATGGCACCAGCAGCTCAACGTGGACCAGATTATTCAACATGGAAGGTTTATTATCAAGGGTGGAAACCTTGCATGGAATGGTGTGTGGCAACATTTGGTGGCGGCATAGGAGCCACTGCACGGGGGCCCGGATGGCGTTATGTGGGTGAAGGCGTATTTGAGTTTGAACGGGATCAAGACCGTACCTTGTTTTTGCTAAGATGGGGTTAATAACTTGTGAGCTCGATGTGAACTACTGTTATAATAAAGTCAATAATATTAATGGGTCGAAGAATGAACCAACAACTGAATGAATTAAAAAATCACAAAAACTTTATAGATACTATGAATAAAGAACAGCAACGAGAATGGTATCTTCGTATTAAAGAATCTTTTTCTGAGTTAACGGAAATAGGAATTCCCGAAGAATTGCAGCAGGCGATAAAAACATACGAACAAAATAATGGTATTGTATGAAGATTGCTGAAATAGACAATCAGATTAGAAATTCTGTGAAAAAATTACATAATTTATATATCAGTTATTTGGTAAACACATCATTGTTTAACGAGTTGATTACTACAATTCGAGAATTTGAAAATTCAAATGATCCAATTCTAATTAGAGAATCGAAAATTATCAAAGACAAACTATTTTTGGAATTAATCGAGATATTATCAAAATGAAACAACATATCAAATGTATCGTCAAGGATTGTCTGAATCATCAGGATCAAGGATCATTCGTGGGAGAACTGTGTAGTCCATGCTGGGAGTTTGTTACCAAAGGCACTGGAAAACATTCCCAAGTTTGGCGGAATACTGTCAAATCAGAACGTGACTCGTTACTGGCATTTGCTTGTGATCTTGAAAAATCATCTCAAAAACAACTTAATTCTGACTTAAATCCCTTGCCTTATCGTTTTATTGAAGGTAATATTGAAGCTTACCGAAAAATTATTTCAGAATTAATGACTTAAATCATGTTACCACTTGTAGAAAAAGCCAAGATATTTGCCACGGCGGCACATGCTGCGGTGGGTCAACGCCGCAAATATACTGATGAGCCTTATATCGTCCATCCCATAGAGGTTGCCAAGATGGTGGAAGAAGTGGGTGGCACTCCTGAAATGATTGCGGCAGCTTTCCTACATGACGTAGTTGAAGATACTGGTATTACAATAGAAACCATCTTGGCTGAATTTGGTTCAGATGTTGCAGATTTAGTAGCATGGTTGACAGATGTCAGCAAGCCTGAAGACGGCAATAGAGCCGTGCGCAAGGCGATTGATCGTGCTCATCTTGCCCAATCACCAGCAGAAGCTATGACGATCAAAATTGCCGATCTTATTTCAAATACACGTAGTATATTGAAACATGATAAGAATTTTGCTAGAATCTACTTGGAAGAAAAGAGATTATTGTTGGAAGTATTGGATAAAGGTGATGCTAGGTTGATGGCAGAAGCTAGAAAATTATTATGAAAGAATTATACGATCAAATTATTCGTTTTCAAGAACTTGCAAATAACACCGGTAGAAGTAAGATGACTTCCTATGGTGGTGTACTGTCACTGATAATTATATAGTGGATAACATAAAATGATAGTTCACAACACTGAAATTCAAGGCGTATTAATTCTTGAACCAAAAACATTCGGTGATCACCGTGGTTACTTTCTTGAAAGTTTTAATCAACAAAATTTTCAAGATTTAACCGGAGTTGAAACCAATTTTGTACAAGATAATCATTCATACTCACAGTATGGTGTAATCCGTGGTTTGCACTACCAATCACCCAATCCTCAAGGTAAACTGGTACGTGTTGTCACTGGTAAGGTATTGGATGTGGCTGTTGATATTCGCAAAGATTCTCCTACTTTTGGAAAGTCGGTGTGTGTTGAACTTTCTGCTGAAAATCATCGACAATTATGGGTTCCGCCAGGATTGGCACATGGTTTCCAAGTGTTGTCAGAACAAGGTGCCAACTTTCTCTACAAAACCACCGATTATTGGTATCCTAAAAGTGAACATTGTATCAGGTATGACGACCCAGATTTGAATATTTCTTGGGATTTTACTATCACTCCCATTGTTTCTGACAAAGACAAGAATGGGAAATTTTTTGCCAACATCGAACTATGAACATTATATCATTACACACTAGCATCAACGGACCGGGCAATTATTTCAAGAATTTGGGATGGGTCACTGGTAAACTGACCAAGAACAAATTTTGGGAATTAGAACATTATATTCAATGCGCCACATTGTTTAATTTCGACCTATCATTTAGTGTCGGAGAAAACCATGCAGGTTTTAACTTTGAGATTGGATTGTTGGGATATAATATACATTACAAAATCTACGATGTACGACATTGGGATCACTTGGAACATCGCTGGTTCGATTAAAGATTGATTGGTATGGCGTATGAATGACCAAGAACTTTACACTAACTCATTTATATATTGGGCCAACAACGTTCAATGCAATAAGTCATTGGTATTCCTATCAGATCCATTATGGAATGACCATAAACCATTTGCCAAGTGGTTATTAGAAACACATGGCGCACGGGTAAAAATCCGCAATCTCAATATTTCCCTAGAATTTGACAATCCACAAGATCGCACATTGTTTGTGCTAAGATGGGCATAGCCATGCAACGTGTCTATGTGGCCACTTTTTCAAAACCAGACGAAACCGGTCAATTGGTAAATTATGTCATAGAAGTACAGGCATTTGACAGAGAAGATGCCATGCGCACCGTATCTGATCATTTGGGTGATCACCCCATTACCAAATTATTTGATCTAGGCTATGCCAGCAAACCCATTATCGTGGGCAACAACCGATATTAAAATTTCAAGGAATAATCAGAAACTGATAGTATCATTGAAAAAATGGTAAATAAGATCATAATATAGGGCATAATATGAGATATTATCAATTATTCAAAAATAAACCTTCGGTCAACGACCAGCAAACCAGTTCACTATCAAAAATGGACATTGGCAATATAGATTCAAATCTATCCGAAGCCAAGAATGGTGACAAAAGTTTTAATGCCGCCGAATTCCGCAAATTTATCAGCACCTATCCTGGTACCAGACAGACTCTTTCTGGTCAAGATATCAACACAACAATGTACCCAGTGATGATGCACATGGTACCAGTGGGAAAGTTCATTGGAGTTTCCAAATTTGATCAACCAGCAACATTAGTCAGTATTGAAGGCAGTGATTATATTTTTCAATCAGGCGAAACTGTGGAGACATTTTCTGCCAGCAAAAATGACAGTGACAATCTCATGCAATTTAGAGTGATCTTTGAAAATACCCATGAATATTCCAAATTCATGACTCTGTTGATTCTAAAATTTGCTGGATGGAAGATCACGGAAAAGGTATTGTAAAAAGATCATGCGCTACTATCAATTATTCACCAAGTCTAGTCTGTCAATCAAGGAATCTATCTTGGACAAAATCCATAAAATTTTGGATATGTACGGGGTCAGTGGTGAGATTATACTAGATGAATCGGTGACTCAAGTTACCGATGAAGACGTGGATGTCAGGGAGTTGCGCACATTCTTGTCAGGATTACCCTATTCTAAAAAGAAATTGACACAAGAAAATATTGATCAAATGTATTATCCGGTGATTGTGGATGTGATATTGCGCCCAAGATTTGTGGGAATTTCAAAGTTCAACCAACCGGGCAAGCTAGTTGATATTCGTCAAACTAGTCAAGGCAGTGAATATGTTTTCCAATGCGAAGACCGAGTTGCTGAATTTCCAGAAAGTAACCATGATTATACCAGTGGTCTATTGAGATCCAGAATTGTTTTCGATGACCCCAATGAATACTCCAAGTTTATGACTGAATTTGTGCTTAAGTTTTCACACTGGGATATCAAGGAAAAAGTTCTGTGAAAATCCGAGAACTTCTGTTATTTGAAGGTTTTGTTGGGCCAGTAATAGCATCATTTCGTAAATATGATGTAAAATTGGGCAGAATGGTCAATTTTGACATGAAATTTGAATCAGAAGCTGCGGCTATCAAATACAGAGACCAAAAGAACATAGAACTCTATCACATGCGAACAGCATAAATAATTTCATGTTACGCCAATTTAAAGAGTCTGAATCGCCATATCATCCTTATCCGGTTTATCCCGAACGGGATTTAAATCGGCCAGAACAGGATGGCAATCCATTTAAGCCATATGCGCCTACTTGATTGAGAAACAACTATGAAAATCAGAGAATTAATAGAAAACATTGAAAAACAAGCACGTCATGATTTGCCCGGAGCAGTTCGTGGCATTAAGATCATGTCAGTGGATCAATTTGTTCAGCAGAGTCAACCAAAAGATGATGCTGAAGTGGATGAGGCTACCAAATTGTCTGCGCCAAGTCGTGAACTTGGTGGGAAAGAATTTCAAGATTACATGACCAGAACCAAAGGCACTGATCTTCCCGGACAGTTTGACAAGAAAACTGGAAAACAAAAGTTTAAATCTGACAAAACAGCATCTGACAAGTATAAAATGCCTTATATTCATCGATCAAGTGCAATCAAGTATTTGCTACCTGATGGTAAAACCTACGATGAAGATGCAATCAAGCGTGCTGTTTCACAGAGACCTGCCAGTATTTTAAAGCAAAATGAAAAGATGGCGCATTCCAATGGTGAGTTAGAACAATTCTTTAATGTTGGATTTGCAGCATTGGTGGGAGTTGCAGTTGATGAAAGTACCAATCAATTAATTATAGTCAATACCTGTCCGGGTGCTGGTAGTTGTAAGGTAGACTGTTATGCCATGGGTGGTGGATATATTCAGTACGAGGCGGGTTGGTTAAGCAGAGCCAGATTGTTGACATTTTTATTAAATGATCCAGATGGATTCTTTGCCAAATTGTCAGAGGAAATTACCAAAGAAGAAGCAGCAGGAAAAAAAGGCAATTACAAAGTAAGTATTCGCTGGCATGATGCTGGTGATTTCTTTAGTCCAGAATATATGCAATTGGCTTTTGATTTTGCTAAAAAATTCCCAGATGTTGATTTCTATGCCTATACCAAGATTGCCAGTGCTGTTATGTCCAAAAAGCCAGATAACTTTATGATCAATTGGTCTGAAGGTGCTAGCCCTGAGCAAGAAAGACAAGTAAAAGCACAAGATCCCGGACTAGAGCGCACCAAGAATTCTAGAATTGTGCCAGATGAATTATTCCAAGATCTATTGAAAAGAGATGCCAAGGGTAACTTAGTCAAGACAGCGGGCGGTGCATGGCAGCCAGATAGTCCAGCAGCACTACATACACTAAAAGATCGATTGGCCAAAGAATATAATCTAAAGCCACAGTCTATATTGACTTATGATGAAATGATGGCAATCCCACAAAAGAGTAATATTCAAAAGTGGAATGTTATTATTGCTCCGGGAGAGGGTGATATTTCGGCCAAACGTGCTGATGTATTGAGTACACTGTTATTAAAGCATGGATAGGGGCTTGATGCTGAGCTAAAGCCGTGATATAATAGCGGTTATGCTATTTTTCATAAAACCCAGTGTAATTCATTTAGACTGTTTTACCAACCGTCCAGATGTCTATGAGTATTTTCCAGTAAATCATACTGCAAAATTTTTACCTTCTTGGTGGAAAAATCTTCCAGCAGTTATAGATAATAAAAATGTTCCATATATAGAACCTACCATGCGCAGTTGTGTTGGCTTTAATTTGTTTCACCAGCATGGTATCACAATCCCACTTTGGTCAGATTTTTCATTTTTAAAGTTTGATAATGGCGCATATCAATATGATTTTTCTGATAGCAGAACTCAAGTTGAAACCCATGATTTTTCACAAATGCAGGGCTATCTGGACCCCAATGATTATGTGCATTTAAAGATTATTTCCCCTTGGATATTTTCTACTAAAAAATATATTAAGTGGGCATGGGTCCAAAATACATGGAATTTGCCTGAGTTAAGCCAAATTTTTGTTCCTCCTGCTGTGATGGATTTCAAGCATAATAACTTTACGCATATCAATATGTTTGTTAACATTGGTACAATGAAGAGTAACAAATTCTTAATAGAGTCTGGTACTTCAATGGTGAACTTGATTCCATTGACCGACAAGAAAGTTAAAATACATAATCATTACGACCCAGATAAATTCTTTCTCATGGCTGAGCGTGGTAATAGATTTTCTTATACCAATGTTTATAGCAAGAGAAAGAGGATGATAAACCAGAAAAAATGTCCGTTTGGGTTTTGAATTATGTTTGAAATTAATAAAATAACAAATATAATTGTTGAAGACTTTCGAGATAGTAAAATATACATCATTGATGATTTTTTCAAGAATCCAGATGATATTGTGGAATATTTAAAAACCAATAAGCCCGGACTACACAAAGAATGGGAATTTCCGTCACATAATACGGTTGAGTTTTTTGAAGGCCGTCACTACATTCAGCATGATAGCATATTTGACCTACAGCAGACATTGATTAATATCTGTGGTAGTAACAATGTTTGCTCAAATATGATCTATAGCAATATTGCCAGATTTATTGATAAAGAATTTAATGATTATAAGAATAATTATTGGTGGCCACACAGGGATGATGGGTGGAATTGCTTGATTTATTTGACAAAAATGGACATCGACGGCACGAATCTATATGAAGAAACCGCAGATGACCAAGAAATGATTATTACAAATCAAATAAAAGAGCATCACCAGCCTTGGAGAAGTAGAGACAAGTATCGAGTTATTAAAACCTTACAATCAAAATATAATAGACTGGTGATGTTTGATGGTAAAAAGTTCTTGCATAATATGGCTATTAATGATGATACGTTTTTCCATGAAGAAAGGATGAATTTGGCCGTTTTTTTCAATTGAATTGGCATATAAATAAGATGGTAATGTCAATTTTGAGGAAACGTTATAATGGCCATCCCATCTTCAGGTCCTATCAGATTTACAGATTTAAAAAATACTTTTAATTTAGGAAACAATCTCGGTAACTATTACAGAGGAACTGGTCATGTGCCTAATGTGCCACAGGACGCAAATGTGCCAACCTCTGGTGCAATTTCTTTTAGTAAGTTTTACGGAGCAACCAATGTTTTCGTATATAATTTTTCATTGGCATCCGGAACTAACGCCACAAATCTTAATTTAAAAACCAATGCTCTTGCTGCAGGATGGGATAGTGTAACACCAATTCAAATCAACGTCACCATTGGTGGGGTATTGGGGTCTACATCTCCGAGTTTATATGCATTTAGTACAGGTGGAATCACCAATGCTACTATTGTTGTGACAGTAAATAGCGGTGGTTATATTACTGGGGCTGGTGGTCCCGGTAACGCAACGGGCACTGCGGGTCCTGCTATGTTTGTTGATGCGCCCATAGTCTTAAAAAATAGTGGCGTAGTGCAGAGTGGCGGCGTTGGTGGATCCGGCGGATCAGGTGGATTTGGTGGTGGTGGTGCTGGCTATTTTCCGGGCCCAGGAGCAGGCACAGGGGGAACTGGATCATTGACTTCTGGTGGTTCTGGGGGTTATAATTCTGGCAAGGGCACTACAAACGGATCGCCTGGAAGTGGACCCGGTGCTGGCGTTGCTATTCAAGGTGTTTCTAAAGTTACATTTAGCCCAGTGGGCACAATTCTTGGATCTCAGGTAGGATAACATGAAAATTATTATTAACAAGCTAGAAACAAGTATGCAGGAAATCGATGGAAATATGACCGAGGTCACCACTTTGGTTCCTACAAATTATGAACAGGCAACTCAGGGATCTTATTTGATTTATAATCCAGTCACTGGAGAAAACATATCGGAGTCATCTCTTGAAGATATGCAAAAAACATATGAACAAATTAATTTAATGATCAATCAAATTCAAGCTGCAGAACAGAGTCTATTGGATTTTAGGTATTCGGTATTCATTACAGGGTCACATGATGCCGGAGATGATGTAAGTCCATACCCATATGCATTGGAGATTGTGTAATGATTAATGTTTCTAAAAAAGTAATTTTAAAAAATTGTAGAATGTTGATTAATTCATCAATATATGATCTTGCTGGTTCAATTATTGATGGTCAACTGGTGGAATCAGCGTTTACGCCGGCCACTTATCCATATCGCCATGTTGTTGTCGCTGGCAGTTTTGAAATGAGTTTTCCAAATTCTTCAGTACTTGGAGATAACGTTATGATTGGTGATGTTTTTCCTTGGAAAGATTACGCAGCCAGCTCGTTTCGGGTGGCATCTCGCGAAGACAATTCAATTTATTATTGCATTATACCGTCAACTAATGAAACTTTGATCAATACTTCGATTGAGTTGTCACAGGGACAAACGGCCACCCTCGATGTTTGTCAACTTGGTTTTATTTTTGGACCAGAATTTACAGTTAATTCAGTTACCAAAAACAATGTCGCGGTCATTGCCTGTGAAGATAATCCAGCACATATTGTTGCAAGTCAGCCTTGCAAACTTGTAAAACTCTATTCTTCTTTTTACAAATTCTGATATAGGTTGATATTTTGATTGAAAATTCTGTAGATGCTATATTTGGTTGTCCTATCTTTGTAAATGACGCGACTGATGAGGAATTGCTGGAAATAACCTCAGAACTTCAACAGATTATTCCATTAATAGCGCCAAACTTGACCGATTCTTCTAATTATCCATGGGACAAAGGCAAGAATGGCAACAAATTAAATTTGAATTTGCCTATCAACATCATTGAAGAACATAATTTAATCAATTTAAAATCTTATATTTTCAAATGTCTTGTTAATTATCTTGAAAAAATTGGTGCCAAGCCTTGTAGTTTCCATGTTGTAGACTCTTGGTTAGTTGAAATGACACAAGGGGACTATATGGGCAAGCATAATCATGGCATGTCTCATATTTCTGGGGTGTACTACCATACAATAGATCAAGACTCTGGTGATTTTATCGTATTTCCTCAGGGTGCCCAGACGGTTCATCCTTTTCCCAGCATGTTTTCAGAATCTCCATTTTATGCACCATCAGTGCACTATACCCCCAAGATTGGCAGGATAATTATGTTTCCCGGATGGATGGATCACTGTGTTACGGAATGCAAATCTGAAATATTAAGATATAGTATACCATTCAATATCAATTTGACACTGGTCGGAAATAAATAACAATATAGCCAGTGATATCAATGGCAGGTTATCTTATAAAATTAATTCCATATGACGCTACAAACCACCGGAACAATCTCGATGTTGGATATACAAGTAGAACTGGGTTTGACCACCGGTACGTATATTTCCTTGGGCGATACTTCTACCAAAGCATTGAGTGGTGATCTCACCGGAGTAACTGGTATTGGTCATTTTTATGGAAAACATGCTATTCCACCCGGCTCAATATTATTTACCACGGCCACAACTCATCAATTTGTGCCACCTGCTGGAGTCACTGCCATATCCGTGGTATGTGTAGGCGGTGGAGGTGGAGGGCGACAACTTGGAGCATTCAACACCAGTGGTGGAGGTGGTGGATTGGCATGGTTAAACAATTATCCTGTTACTCCGGGTCAAAGTTATGCGTTAGGCGTTGGCGGTGCTGGCACTGGTCCAGGTTCGGGCGCAGCAGGGGGTTCTAGCTTTTTTGTCAACACCAGCACATGTTATGCTGAAGGTGGTGGTGGTGGCACAGTGGGAAATAGCCAAGGCGTGGGTGGTGGTGGCAGATTTGTAGTTTCAAAATCATTTGGTTCATCTGGTGGCGGTAATGGCGGAGTTGGTCAATCTGGTGGCAGCCCCGGTGGTGCCGGTGGATATACTGGCAATGGTGGAGATGGAGACACTGACAATGCTTCAGGTGGTGGTGGCGCCGGTGGATCTGGGGGTGGTGCGGGTGGAGTGGGTGTTTACGGACAGGGTTCTACTGGTATATTTCCCGGCGGTGGCGGATCGCCCGATAACCATGGTGGTGGATTGCCTAATAATGGTCGTATAGGTGGAGCTTATGGGGGCGGTGGAATGAGAAATTCACTTTCATCAGGAAGTGGCAGTAGTGGGGCAGTTCGAATAATATGGGGAACTGGAAGAAGTTTTCCCGATAATGCGGCGTAATATAATATCATGACAATACGAGCTACAGGACCAATTTCAGTACTTGACATGCTAAACGAACTAGGAATTAGTAGCACAGGCACGTCCACGGTGTCATTTGCTAATATAAATTTAAGAGCGTTGAGTAATGATTTTAATGGACCAATCAATTTTGATGATTTTCACGGTAAAACTTATGTGGTTCCTGGCAGTCGCTCATTTAATCCCGGAACAGGCCTTTTTATTGTTCCGGCGAGAGTTAATTTTGTCAATGTGGTATGTGTTGGCGCAGGCGGTAGCGGTAATATTGGAACTGGCGGCTCTGCTGGTGGTGGTGGTGGATTGGCTTGGATGACTAACTATCCCGTTACCCCCGGTCAAAGAATTAAGGTAGTGGTCGGTAGAGGCGGAACCGGCGGAAACAAAGGCGGGGACAGTTATTTTGATGATCCCAGCATCATATGGGCAGAAGGTGGCGGGGGAGGACTAACTGGTAATAGTAGTGGAATCTCTGCAGGTGGTAACTATTCTGTTAGTGCGGGTGACACCGGTGGTGGCGGAGTCGGCGGATCAGGGGAATTCGAAGGAGGTGGAGGTGGTGCGGGAGGATACACTGGAAATGGCGGGGATGGTGGAAACGATAATGCCTCTGGCGGCGGTGGTGCGGGAGGACATATTTTGCCTACTAGATTTGTTAATGGTAGCGGGGGTGGCGGAGTGGGTGTGTCCGGGCAAGGAAAAACTGGAACTTTTCCTAATGGCGGAGGATCTAACGGCGGAGCGGGTGGTCCTGGACCAAATTCTTCATTCGGCGGCACGGGTGGAGCAAAAGGTGGTGGTAGTGGATGGGCTAAAAATATTAAAGGCACTGGGGGATCAGGAGGTGTTAATGTAATGTGGGGCACTGGTATAACCTTGCCCTGACCTATTTCACTTGTCTAACCAAGTCCAATGTTGACCCAACACTGGAGTCAATCCAATATGTGATCGTGGAATAAAATAACGATCATCACCAATGCCCAATTGATCAACCAAGTTGGCAAATACGGAATCCACCATAACAAGACTTTGTGCTTTTTCTAGGATGGTGAGCCAGTCAAAAATGCAATTGGTTTGTTCTGTGATTTCGATAATCTGCCAATCACTGGGAATAGTGCTAGCATCAAATGTAGCACGATGGTCACTGCCCTGTAAATGTATAACCACATAATTTGGGTTCTTGACCAATCGATCATACAATGCCTGCTCTCTGGCAGGATTCCTGATAATACATTCAGCTAGTTTCCACTTTTCCAAGAATGGAACATTGGCCACTATATATTTGCATTGATCAAATTTGGTGTGTTGAAAGTATGGAGTTTCGTGGAAGTCATGACCAGTAAGTGCTTGATATAGCACAATAATCTCATCACATTTGAAATTTTTCAGACGTTTCATGGGTACATCGTAGAAAAATGCACCAGTGTCTACTGGAATGGGAATCCAATGCACCCAAGGCACAGAATCTTGAAAATTTGGAATAAAGTTTTCACAGATAGGCCAGTAGATGTCCCAACCTTGTCGACGATAGTAGTTGGCAATGGGCAATGAAATGATACAATCTCCCACTCCGCGAGACTGAATTAGACCAAGTTTTTTGTTTTTTGATTCCGACATAACTGTTCTCCTGACTTTTAACTATTATACCGAAAATTAAATTACCAGTCAATTATTGCACTGCACAAAGCTAAATAAGAGTCAGACCTACCTTAACTCAAGGAGTAAAAAATGATTCTTGTTTATATACACGGAGCTAATTCGTCTAGTGCTAGTTGGAATTATGTCAGACAGCAACTTGCGCATGATGTTGAAATGGCGCACCGAGATATACAAGAAATCACACTGGATTATAACAGTGACCACGGGTTTGATAATAACCTCAAAGACATGATTGAAACTATCAATCAATCTGAAACCAAACAAAAATTATACTTTATAGCACATAGCCTAGGTGGAGTATATGCACTACATCTAGCACAAGAATTTAAATCACAAACCGTGGGTGGATTTACCATTAGCACACCATATGGTGGTTGTGAGTCAGCAAAATTACTACATATTGTGTTTCCACGTGAACAATTATTAGCAGATATTTCTCCACATTCTTGGCCAATCAAAAGAATTCAACAGTTTACTATACCAAAAAAATGGACCACTGTAGTCACAACCAAGGGTGATAATCCATTATTTTTGGGACAGGCCAATGACGGTATCGTCACAGTTAGAAGTCAACAAAGTTTAGATACAATTGATCAAATTAACATGGGATTTAATCACTATGAAATCCTACAAAGTACTGACTTAATCAAAAGATTGGTCAACAAGATAATAGCCGTCATTTGAATTTCTACATCTTTGATGCAGTTTTTTACTTCAAGCATAAATAACCACGTAGCAATAAAATCAAAAAACCAAACATATGAAAACTGCTGTTGCTGACCATCTAGCAAGAGCGGATATTAAAACGAGCAACACCACAATATAATATAACCGGGGAATACAATGAGTTTAATATTATCAGGAAATGCAGGAATTATCTTCCCAAGTGGGGCAACCCAGACCACCGCCGGAGTTTCTAACATCACTGGCGGAAATGATATCACCGTATCCGCTTTTGGGTCCAATTCAGTTTCTATCGACGATACCAGTACATTAGACAGCGTTGCTGGTCGTGGCAATACTTCTACCCATGCACTATATATCACCAATTCAACAAATAGCACAAGCACCACCACTGGCGCGTTAGTAGTCACCGGTGGAATAGGATTGGGCGGTAGCATTACTGTTGGCGGTGGCATGAACATCGCGGCATCAATTATTCCCGCTAATGCATCGGTAGACATTGGTTCTTCAGCCGCACCAATTCGTTCATTGTATGTTTCTACCGGCACAATCTATATTGGAACATTGGCTCTTAGCGCAACCCCAACTGCATTGCTGGTCAATGGTAGTCCAATCGTTACTTCGGTTAGTACAGGTACTTCATCCATTAACAATTCTACTCCTTCTGTTAGCCCAACAACTGGTGCGTTGACAGTGGCCGGTGGTACAGGTGTTTCTGGTGATCTCTATGTTGGTGGCAGTGGACATTTTGCCGGTGATTTATATGTAGGTGGCACACAGTTTGTTGTTAATTCAACCAATATTGCCACAGGTGATCATGTTATCACACTGAGCACATCTTCTTCAAATGCAGCTAGTGCGTCTAATAGTGGTTTGAAAATTGGTTCAACCTCTAGTCCATACATCAGCTGGTTATATGATGGCGGCAACAACTGGGTGTCCAGTGCCGGCGTCAAAGTCAATTCCACAGCAAGTTCCACCTCTATTCTAACCGGTGCGTTGCAGGTTGCTGGCGGTGCTGGTATTCAAGGTGACATGTATGTAGGCGGTTCAATTCATATCAATGGTATCAGTGTCGGTTATGGTTATTCCGGTTCTGTTGGATCATTGGGTTACACTGGTAGTGCTGGTCCACAGGGTGCCGCTGGTGCTCAGGGCCCACAGGGACCACAGGGTGGAATTGGATTTACCGGTAGTATCGGAGCCGCTGGTGCTCAGGGCCCACAGGGTATTCTTGGATTTACTGGTTCAATTGGACCACAAGGTGCTGGATTTGCAGCACAATCGTTTAGTAAAACTTTTGTAACAAATGGTTCATTAGTAGGAACATCAATCAATTGGAATGTAGCAGATATTCAATCATTTGCAGTAGGTGATTTCATCAGGATAGTTGATACATCTAGTGGATCAACTTATTATTATATTGGCCGAATCAACCAGATTCAATTTGCTGGTGGAGCTGGCTGGACAGTTTTTGTTGATGTTAACAGCGCTGGTGGAACTCCAACTAGTGCTTCTTCAACCAACTGGCAGATGCAATTAACGGGTGGTATTGGCGCCACTGGTGCACAGGGACCACAAGGTGTAACTGGTTTCGCTGGATCGGTGGGTGATCAAGGACCACAGGGTGTAATTGGTTTCTCTGGTAGCGTTGGTGCACAGGGACCACAGGGTGTAATTGGTTTCTCTGGATCGGTGGGCGATCAAGGTATGATTGGTTTCTCTGGATCAGTTGGAGCACAGGGACCACAGGGTGTTCAAGGTATTCACGGTGATACTGGACCACAAGGACCACAGGGCGCTATCGGCTTTACTGGATCTACCGGAGATAGTGGATTTACAGGCAGTGTTGGACCACAAGGACCACAAGGTGTTATCGGATATGCAGGTAGTATTGGCGCACAGGGGCCACAAGGTTACACTGGTAGTATTGGTGGTATTGGATTTACAGGTAGTGTCGGTGCCGCTGGAACATCTGTTAGAATTATCGGAACCACCAGTACAGCTTCTCTATTAGCACTCAGTAACTTTGATCCATCACCAGCAATGGGAGATGGTGTTATTGTCGCTGATACTGGTCATCTATGGGTATATTCAAACTCATCAGCTCCCGGCAGCGTTGATGGCTTTACAGATGTAGGCAACGTTACTGGACCAACTGGTGCCACAGGTACAATTGGATTTTCAGGATCACTTGGTTATTCAGGATCAGTTGGTGCACAAGGACCACAAGGTTATTCAGGTAGTATTGGTGCTATTGGTTTCTCTGGTAGTGTAGGTGCACAGGGACCACAGGGTGTCACTGGTGCGCAAGGACCACAGGGTGTTACAGGTGCTCAGGGCCCACAGGGTGTTGCTGGATTTACTGGATCAGTTGGTATAATTGGATTCACTGGTAGCCAAGGAAGTACATATAAGACTACTAGTAATACCACATTCTCTATCACCAATGCTGGTACAGCAGTATTCATGACCAATGATTTGAATTTGAGTTATTCTGTTGGTCAGACAGTAATGGTTCTAAAAGATGCCAGTAATTATGTTGTTGGTACAGTGACCAATTATGTGACTGGAACTGGTGCATTGACAATTAGTATCACAGGTAGTTTGGGCAGTGGATCTTATAGTTCATGGACCATCAACCTAACTGGTGCAATTGGACCACAAGGCACACAGGGTAACATTGGTTTCACTGGTAGTGTAGGCGCACAGGGACCACAAGGTATCACTGGATTTGCCGGATCGGTTGGTGCACAAGGACCACAAGGTATTATTGGTTTCACTGGCAGTGTAGGTGCACAGGGACCACAGGGTATTGTTGGTTTTGCTGGATCTGTTGGTGCACAAGGACCACAGGGTATTATTGGTTTTGCTGGATCTGTTGGTGCACAAGGACCACAAGGATTTACTGGTAGTGTTGGACCACAAGGATTTGCTGGTTCAGTTGGATTTACTGGATCAGTTGGTGCACAGGGACCACAAGGATTTACTGGTAGTGTTGGACCACAAGGATTTGCTGGTTCAGTTGGATTTACTGGATCAGTTGGTGCACAGGGACCACAAGGATTTACTGGTA
>Ga0114963_10001155_pt1 | contig 18239 bp, 14 predicted proteins | sample C_131016_EF_Meta_FD_87019 | JGI IMG/M metagenome (GOLD analysis project Ga0114963, IMG submission 87019) | Freshwater microbial communities from Lake Croche, Canada to study carbon cycling - C_131016_EF_MetaG | ecosystem: Environmental > Aquatic > Freshwater > Lake | place: Lake Croche, Canada...
CGCCGACGCGCTGCGGTTCACCCTGGCCCGCGGTGCCAGTCCCGGCGGCGACCTGTCCATCGGTGAGGACCATGCCCGCGCGTCGCGCAACTTCGCCACCAAACTGTTCAATGCGACGCGATTCGCTCTGATGAACGGCGCGGCCCCCGCGGCCCTTCCCGCGCTCGAGGTGTTGACCGATGCCGATCGGTGGATCCTGGGCCGGGCCGAAGAGGTTCGCGCCGAGGTGGATTCGGCTTTCGAGTCCTACGAGTTCAGTCGCGGCTGTGAGTCGCTGTATCACTTCGCCTGGGATGAATTCTGTGACTGGTACGTCGAGTTGGCGAAAGTTCAACTTGCCCAGGGCATTGCGCACACCACCGCAGTACTCGCCGCCGTTCTCGATACTCTGCTCAAGCTGTTGCACCCGGTCATGCCGTTCGTCACCGAGGTGCTGTGGAAGGCGCTCACCGGCGGTGAGTCGCTGGTCATAGCCGACTGGCCGACGTCGTCCGGCGTCGCACTGGATCCGGTGGCTGCACAACGTATTGCCGACGTGCAGCGGTTGGTCACCGAGGTTCGCCGGTTCCGTAGCGACCAGGGCCTGGCGGACCGGCAGAAGGTGCCGGCCCGACTTGCCGGAATCGAGCAGGCCGGACTGGCCGCTCAGGTGGCATCGGTGACGGCACTGGCCTGGATCACCGAACCCGCCGGCGAGTTCAACGCCACCGCACAGGTGGAGGTGCGATTGGCCGCCGGCACCGTTGCGGTCGAGTTGGATACCTCCGGCACGGTCGACGTCGCCGCCGAACGACGCAGGCTGGAGAAGGACCTGGCCGCCGCGCAGAAGGAATTGGCCTCCACCGCAGCCAAACTCTGCAACCAGGCTTTCCTGGCCAAGGCTCCCGGTGATGTCGTCGCGAAGATCCGCGAGCGCCAGCAACTGGCCCACGAGGAGACCGACCGGATCACCGCGCGCCTGGCTGCGCTGGCATGAGCGTCCCCGCTCCGACACCCGATGAGATCGCGTCCCTGCTGCAGGTTGAACATCTGCTCGACCAGCGGTGGCCGGAAACCAAACTTGAACCCAGCACGGCGCGTATTGCGGCACTGCTCGAACTGCTGGGCTCGCCGCAACTCGGCTACCCGTGCATCCACATCGTCGGAACCAACGGGAAGACATCGGTGGCCCGGATGGTCGATTCACTGCTGAGTGCCCTGGACCGGCGGACCGGCCGCACCACCAGTCCGCACCTGCAGTCAGCCGTCGAACGCATCGCGATCGACAACCAACCGATCAGTCCGGCGAAGTACGTCGAAACCTATTGTGAGATAGAGCCGTTCGTGCAGATGGTCGACGCCCAGTCGCAGGCAGGCGAACTCGGCCCGGTCGGTCCGGCCATGAGCAAGTTCGAGGTTCTCACTGCGATGGCCTTCGCCGCATTCGCCGATGCCCCGGTCGATATCGCTGTCGTCGAGGCCGGTATGGGTGGGCGTTGGGATGCCACCAACGTCATCGACGCCCCGGTCGCGGTGATCACCCCGATCGGTATTGATCACTCCGAGTACCTCGGCACCACCATTGCCGAAATCGCCGCTGAGAAGGCCGGCATCATCGGCGCTCCCCGAGGTGACCTGGTCCCGGTCGATACCGTCGCGGTCATCGGTCGGCAGACCTCCGAAGCGATGGAAGTCCTGCTGGCCCAAGCCGTGCGCGCCGACGCCGCAGTGGCCCGCGAGGATTCCGAGTTCGCGGTGCTGGATCGTCAGGTGGCCGTCGGCGGACAACTGCTGCAACTGCAGGGTCTCGGTGGGGTCTACTCGGACATCTTCCTGCCACTGCACGGGGAGCATCAGGCCCACAACGCTGTAGTGGCGTTGGCCGCGGTGGAGGCCCTCTTCGGGGCCGGACCGCAGCGTCAACTCGACGTCGACGCCGTGCGTGCGGGCTTCGCCGCCGCAACGAGTCCCGGACGGCTGGAACGGATGCGCACCGCACCGACGGTGTTCATTGACGCCGCCCATAACCCGGCCGGTGCTGCGGCGCTGACGGCGGCGCTGGGGCAGGAGTTCGACTTCCGGTTCCTGGTGGGCGTGCTCAGCGTGCTTGCCGACAAGGATGTCACCGGCATCCTCGCCGCCCTGGAACCGGCCTTCGATCTGGTGGTCATCACCGACAACGGCTCACCGCGTGCCCTGGACGTCGAGTCGCTGGCCATGCGCGCCGAGGAGGTGTTCGGTCCTGAACGTGTGGTGCGCGCGCCCACGCTGACCGATGCCATCGAGACCGCCACAGCACTGGTCGAGGACGCCAAGGTCGACGGACTGTCCGGCGCCGGCATCGTCATCACCGGTTCCGTCGCGACCGCCGGAGCCGCCCGCACATTGTTCGGTAGGGACCCGCTGTGACGGCCACGCCGGTGGACCCCTGGAAGAGCTTCCGCGGTGTCATGGCGGGAACCTTGATCCTGGAGATGATCGCCGTGCTGCTGGCGCTGCCGGTGGTCGCGTCGGTCGGCGGTGGACTGACGACGTGGTCTACCTGCTACCTGGTCGGTTTCGCGATTCTGCTCGGACTTCTGGCCGGGATGCAGCGCCGGCCGTGGGCTATCTGGGCGAACCTCGGCGTCCAGGTGATCCTGGTCGCCGGTTTCTTCATCTACCCGGCCATCGGGTTCATGGGCGTGCTGTTCGCAGTGGTCTGGGGCGTGATCGCGTACCTGCGTGCCGAGGTACTGCGTCGGCAGCGGCTGGGCCTGCTACCAGGCCAGGAATCGCCGCCGGCCTGAACAGGTACGCTGTGCGCCGTGACTGAGCGCACTCTCGTGCTGATCAAACCGGATGGCGTCCAACGGCGGGTGATCGGCGACATCATCAGCCGCATCGAACGCAAGGGTCTGACCATCGTCGCGCTCGAACTCAAGAGCGTCGACGATGCGCTGGCCCGCGCGCACTATGCCGAGCACGCGGACAAGTCGTTCTTCGGTTCGCTGCTGGAGTTCATCACCTCCGGACCGGTCGTAGCGGCCGTTCTCGAGGGCCCCCGCGCCGTCGCGGCGTTCCGCCAGATCGCCGGTGGGACGGATCCGGTGGACAAGGCGACTCCCGGCACGATCCGGGGTGATCTGGGCCTGGAGACCCAGTTCAACCTGGTGCATGGTTCCGACTCGGCGGAATCGGCCGCCCGCGAAATCGAACTCTGGTTCCCGGCTGGCTGACCGAGTCTCGGGCTCGGCCGCGGGTGTGGGATACTGAGGGCGGCCGTCCGGCAACGGGCGCCCGGAATGAGATTTCGAGACGTGCGCGACCATCGCGGCCTGCGGTGCGGCGCGGACCGTTGACAGTCGTCATTCAGACCAAACAGACAACGAGCCCGGGTAACGACCCGGGACAAAGCGTTAGCCCTCGCGTGGCCGCGTCAGTACGACGCGCCCGGGGGCTTGAGGAGGCTCAGTGGCCGATGATGATGGCACCCAGTATTTGTCCGACAGCCCGTTGCAGTGGCAGCCGCCGGTAACGGTCGCATCGGAGGAGCCTGATGAACCCCCCGCGCCCGAGCGGATGAGGGTTCACACACTCGCCCGCGCGCTGGGTACGACCAGCAGGCGGGTTCTCGATGCACTCGTGCACATTGACGGGCGCGCCCGCAGTGCCCAGTCCAGCGTCGATGCGGCCGAGGCCGAGCGGGTGCGCGAACTGCTGGCCGCCGATTCGACCGTGGAGGCGCCTGTCGTGGAGGTGCCTGTCGTCGAGGTGCCCGCGTACATGCCGCTGTTCGTCGCGCCACAGCCCGTCGTGATCACCGGCACCGATGACGAATCCGCTGTCAACGACGATGACGCCGCTGATGAGAACGCCGCCGATGAGAACGACGACGATGACGACGACGGCGATTCCGCTGAACGTCCCGCCAACCGGCGCCGCCGACGCGGTCGCCGTGGTCGTGGTCGCGGCCGGGGTGAACTGGCCGGCGAGGGTGAGGACGAGGACTCCGAGCGGCCTGCCGTCTCAGACGATGATTCCACCGAGGACCGCGCCGAGACCGAGGCCGACGACGACGCCGGCGATGATGAGTCGGCAACCGGCGAGGGCGCGACACGCCGCCGCCGTCGCCGTCGTCGTCGCAAGTCGGGTACCGGGGACGACGCCGAGTCTGGGTCCGACGACCCGCCCAACACCGTGGTGCATGAGCGCGCCCCGCGACAGAAGGCTGATCGCGAGTCCGGCGAGATCCAGGGCATCAGCGGTTCCACCCGCCTGGAAGCGAAGCGGCAGCGTCGCCGCGATGGCCGCGACGCCGGTCGCCGGCGCCCGCCGATCCTTTCCGAGGCCGAGTTCCTGGCCCGCCGCGAGGCGGTCGACCGGGTCATGGTCGTTCGGGAGAAGGTGCGCACCGAGGCGCCGCATGAAGGCGCGCGCTACACCCAGATCGCGGTTCTCGAGGACGGCATCGTCGTCGAACACTTCGTCACCTCGGCCGCGTCTGCGTCGCTGGTCGGCAATATCTACCTCGGCATCGTGCAGAACGTATTGCCGTCGATGGAAGCCGCATTCGTCGACATCGGTCGCGGTCGCAACGGCGTGCTCTACGCCGGTGAGGTCAACTGGGAGGCGGCCGGACTCGGCGGGGCCAGTCGCAAGATCGAGCAGGCCCTCAAGCCCGGCGATTATGTCGTCGTCCAGGTCAGCAAGGACCCGGTCGGACACAAGGGCGCCCGGCTCACCACGCAGTTGTCACTGGCGGGCCGATACCTCGTCTATGTGCCGGGCGCGTCGTCCACCGGCATCAGCCGCAAGCTTCCCGACACCGAACGTCAGCGGCTCAAGGAGATCCTGCGCGAAGTGGTGCCCGCCGACGCCGGTGTGATCATCCGCACGGCATCCGAAGGCGTCAAGGAAGAAGACATCCGCGGCGATGTCACCCGGTTGCAGGAACGCTGGGTTTCGATCGCCGAGCAAGCCGAAGTGATCAAGGCCAAGGCCGCCGGTGCGGCGGTGGCTCTCTACGAAGAGCCCGACGTACTGGTCAAGGTGATCCGCGATCTGTTCAACGAGGACTTCTCCGGACTGGTCGTCGCAGGTGACAGCGCCTGGACCACCATCACCGAATACGTCAATTCCGTTGCACCCGAACTGGTTTCGAAGGTCAACAAGTACGATCCTGCAGGCGGTGCCGATGGCCCCGATGTGTTCGCGGTATACCGCATCGACGAGCAATTAGCCAAGGCGATGGACCGCAAGGTGTGGTTGCCGTCGGGCGGCACGCTGGTGATCGACCGCACCGAGGCCATGACGGTCGTCGACGTCAACACCGGCAAGTTCACCGGCGCGGGCGGCAACCTGGAGCAGACCGTCACCAAGAACAACCTTGAGGCGGCCGAGGAGACAGTCCGGCAACTGCGACTGCGCGATATCGGTGGCATCGTCGTGATCGACTTCATCGACATGGTGCTGGAGTCCAATCGGGATCTGGTGCTGCGACGGTTGACCGAGGCGCTGGCGCGGGATCGCACCCGTCACCAGGTCTCGGAAGTGACGTCCCTGGGACTGGTGCAGCTCACCCGCAAGCGGCTCGGTACCGGCCTGATCGAGGCGTTCTCCACCAACTGCTCCGAGTGCAGCGGTCGGGGCATCGTGGTGCACGCCGACCCGGTGGACAACGCATCGGCCAACGGCGATAGCCGCAGGGCCGAGTCGAGCGGCGGACGCCGGGGCAGACGCGGCAAGAAGGGCCGTGGCGATGAGCCGGCGGTGGCCCGGGTGCCTGCGCACACCCCGGGTGAGCATCCGATGTTCAAGGCAATGGCCGCGACCACCGCCCACGACGGCGAGGACGATTCCGACGAAAGCCTCGTCGAGCAGAACCTCGAAGAGAACCTCGCCGAGGCCGATGTCGAGCGCAGCCTCGTCACCGGGCCGGTCGGATCCGCCGATGACCTGCAGGTCGCCGACGAAGACGGCGACCTTGACGACGTCGACGACGCCGACGACGAGGACGACGACGACGAACTCGACCCCCTCGACGATCATGCTCTCGACGAGGATGACGACGACGACCTTGACGAGGACGAGGACGATGACGACGCCGACGCCGACGATGACGACGCCGACGACGACGACGAGGATGACGAGGATGACGACGACGACGACGAGGACGACGACGACGACGACGACGAGGATGACGACGACGAGGACGACGACGACGAGGACGACGACGGCGCAGTCGCATCGGCGCCGCTAGCCGCCCCCGGCAGGTCCCGCCGACGAGCCGCAGCCCGGCCTGCCGGCCCGCCGGTTTCCGACATCTGAGGCCACTGGCTCCCGGTTTGACCCGTCAGCGCTGGTCGGAGTACTCTTGAGCAGTTGTCGCCTGGCCCTGCCGGCGGCAGTGGGACGGCCGGTTACCGGCATGGCCCGCATCCCAGACCAGTACGCGCAATTCCGGTTGCGCGTGCCCGCGACACAGCGACCCCAAGTCGCCGAGACGGAAGAGGAATGATGGCAGCCGAGACGGCCACCTACGCGATCGTGAAGACCGGTGGCAAGCAGTACAAGGTTGCCGTCGGCGACATCCTCAAGGTCGAGAAGATTGAGACCGAGCCGGGCGCCTCAGTGTCACTTCCGGTCGCCCTCGTCGTCGCCGGTGCGAAGGTGACCACCGACGCCGGGGAACTGGCCAAGGTTTCGGTCACCGGCGAGGTCCTCGAGCACACCAAGGGCCCGAAGATCCGGATCCACAAATTCAAGAACAAGACCGGCTATCACAAGCGGCAGGGCCACCGTCAGCCGCTGACGGTGCTCAAAGTCACGGGTATCAAGTAGCTCAGGAGGCGACAGATATGGCACATAAGAAGGGCGCTTCCAGCTCACGAAACGGTCGCGAATCCAACGCTCAGCGCCTCGGCGTCAAGCGGTTCGGCGGCCAGGTCGTCAAGGCCGGCGAGATCATCGTCCGCCAGCGCGGCACCCACTTTCACCCCGGCGTCAATGTCGGCCGCGGCGGCGACGACACCCTGTTCGCCACCGCTCCCGGTGCGGTGGAGTTCGGCGTCAAGCGCGGTCGCAAGACCGTGAACATCGTTCGCGTCGCGCGTCCGGAGTAGGTCTCTTTTTCGCGAGTGTGAAGCCACTGTGAAATCGAGGCCGATTCTTCGCAGTCAGTTCGCACTCGACGAATGAAAGGACACTGGCGATGCCACGCTTCGTCGACCGCGTGGTGATTCATACCAGCGCGGGTAACGGTGGAAATGGCTGCGCCTCGGTGCACCGGGAGAAGTACAAACCCCTGGGCGGTCCGGACGGCGGTAACGGCGGCCGCGGTGGCAGCGTCGTGCTCGTGGTCGATCCGCAGGTGCACACCCTGCTCGACTTTCACTTCCACCCGAACGTCGTCGCTCCATCGGGCAAGCAGGGTATGGGTGGCGACCGTGACGGCGCCTATGGTTCGGATCTTGAGGTCAGGGTTCCCGACGGCACGGTTGTCCTCGATGAACAGGGCCGGTTGATTGCCGACCTGGTGGGCGCCGGCACCCGATTCGTGGCCGCCGAAGGTGGCCGTGGTGGCCTGGGCAACGCCGCACTGGCGTCGCGGGCCCGCAAGGCGCCCGGATTCGCCCTGCTCGGCGAGAAGGGACAGACCCGCGACCTCACCCTCGAACTGAAGACCGTCGCCGACGTCGGACTGGTCGGATTCCCGTCCGCGGGCAAGTCGTCTCTGGTGTCGACGATCTCTGCGGCAAAACCCAAGATCGCCGACTATCCGTTCACCACTCTGGTGCCCAACCTCGGTGTGGTGTCGGCGGGCGAGCACACGTTCACCGTCGCCGATGTTCCGGGACTGATCCCGGGCGCATCACAGGGCCGCGGCCTGGGCTTGGATTTCCTGCGCCATATCGAGCGCTGCGCGGTGCTGGTGCACGTGATCGACTGCGCCACAATGGAACCCGGCCGCGATCCGATCTCAGACATCGACGCCCTGGAGGCCGAACTCGCTGCCTACCAGCCCACCCTGCAGGGCGATACGGCACTGGGTGATCTCGCCGACCGGCCGCGTGCGGTGGTGCTCAACAAGATTGACGTGCCCGAGGCGCGGGAACTGGCCGAGTTCGTGCGGCCCGAGATCGAAGCCCGCGGGTTGCCGGTTTTCGAGGTGTCCACGGTGACCCGGGAGGGGTTGCGCGAGCTGACCTTCGCGATGTGGGATCTGGTGTCCGCCTACCGCGCCGCACAGCCCACCGTGGTCGCGCGCCGTCCGGTGATTCGTCCGGTTGCGATGGACGCGAGCGGGTTCACTGTCGAAGCCGATCCTGCCCACGCCGGCGGGTTCGTGGTACGCGGCACCCGGCCGCAACGGTGGGTGGCCCAGACCGACTTCACCAACGACGAAGCGGTGGGCTATCTCGGCGACCGACTGGCCCGCCTCGGCGTCGAGGATGAGCTACTCAAACGCGGCGCCACCCCGGGCTGTGCGGTGACGATCGGCGATATGACCTTCGACTGGGAGCCGCAGACACCGGCGGGCGTGGACGTCACCCCGACCGGCCGCGGTACCGATGCCAGGCTGGAGCGCAACGACCGGATCGGTGCGGCCGAACGCAAGGAGGCCCGCCGCAGTCGCCGTGAGCAGGGAGACGGGGAGTGAGTGCGCATCGCGGTGCCATCCGTGCCGCGCGCAGCATTGTCGTCAAGGTCGGCACCACCGCGTTGACCGACGCCGCCGGGCTGTTTGACACCGATCGTCTCGCTGCGCTGGCCGATGCCATCGAGGCCCGGATGACGTCCGGTACGGATGTGGTGATCGTGTCCTCAGGCGCCATCGCCGCGGGTATCGAACCACTCGGCTTGCCCCGCCGGCCCACTGATCTGGCCACTAAGCAGGCTGCCGCCAGCGTCGGTCAGGTGGCCCTGGTCAATGCCTGGAGCGCGGCCTTCGGCCGATACGGACGCACCGTCGGACAGGTACTGCTGACCGCTCACGACATTTCGCAGCGGGTGCAGCACACCAACGCCGCGCGCACGCTGGACCGGCTGCGCGCGCTCAATGCGGTGGCGATCGTCAATGAGAACGACACCGTTGCCACCAATGAGATCCGGTTTGGCGACAATGACCGGCTGTCGGCGTTGGTGGCACATCTGGTCGGCGCCGACGCACTGGTACTGCTCTCCGATATCGACGGTCTCTACGATGCCGATCCACACCGAGGCGGGGCACGCTTCATCGCTGAGGTCGCCGGTCCCGATGATCTCGCCGGTGTTGTTGCCGGGCAGGGCAGCAGCCTGGGCACCGGGGGAATGGCCTCGAAGCTGTCGTCGGCCCTGCTGGCCGCCGATGCCGGTGTGCCCGTTCTGCTGGCCGCTGCCACCGACGCCGCTGCGGCACTGACCGACGCGTCGGTGGGCACCGTGTTCGCTCCGCGGCCAACCCGGATGTCGGCTCGGCGGTTCTGGGTACGGTACGCCGCGGAGTCGGCCGGGGCGGTGACACTCGATGAGGGCGCGGTGCGCGCGGTGGTCACGCAACGACGATCGCTGCTGCCGGCCGGCATCACCGGGTTGTCCGGAAAGTTCTTCGGTGGTGACGTCGTCGAGTTACGCGGCCCGGATGCGAAAGTAGTGGCACGCGGCGTGGTGGCCTACGACGCCACCGAGTTGGCGCCGATGATCGGCCGGTCGACCTCGGAACTGCCGGTTGATATGCGGCGTCCCGCGGTGCACGCCGATGATCTCGTCGCCGTCTAGCGGCCGGTGTGGGTCGAGAGCGACAACTCGTCGGCCAGCAGGCTCAGCATCGCCGAACAGCCGGCGTCGACCTTCACCGTCGCGAGGTCGTCGCCGCGGGTGGGGCCGCGGTTGACGATCGCGACAGGCAGGTTCTGTGCGGCAGCGTGGCGGACGAACCGATAGCCGGAGAACACCGTCAGTGATGATCCCGCCACCAGTAGCGCATCGGACCGATCAACCAGTGAATACGCTTGATCCACAACCTCTTTGGCGACGGACTCCCCGAAGTAGACGATGTCGGGTTTGAGCATGCCGCCACACGCGGGGCAATCGACGAACCGGAAGTTCGCGGTGTCACCGACGACGGCGTCGGCGTCGGGAGCCACCGCAAGTCCACCCACCGCCTCGGCGCGCTCGGTGAATCCGGGGTTGGCAGCCTCAAGTTGTTCGGCCAACCCCGCCCGGGACATGGTGTGGCCGCAGTCCAGGCACACCACCCGCGCGTAGGTGCCGTGCAGGTTGATCACGGTGCGGCTGCCGGCCTTGGTGTGCAACAGGTCGACGTTCTGGGTGATCACCCCGGTGACGACACCGGCTTGCTCCAGGGCGGTCAGGGCGCGGTGGCCGGCGTTGGGTTCGGTCTGCGCCATATGCCGCCAGCCCAGGTGATTGCGGGCCCAATACCGGCGCCGGTAGTCGGTGCTGGACCTGAACTGCTTGATCGTCATCGGGTTGGCCGGCGGTGAGTCCGGGCCGCGATAGTCCGGGATGCCGGAATCGGTGGAGAGCCCGGCCCCGGTGAGCACCGCGACCCGCCGGCCGGCCAGCAGCGCGATGAGTTCGGGGGCATCCACACCGACAGGGTAGGCCAACCGGGCCAACCGTCATTGTGCTGCCACAATATGAGTTATGGACTTCTACTCCGCCTACCGGCACGGATTCGTGCGGGTGGCCGCCTGCACGCACCGCACGGTGCTCGCGGACCCGGCCGCCAATGCCGAGTCGGTGCTGCGGATGGCGCGGGATTGCCACCACGAGGGCGTCGCGATCGCGGTCTTCCCGGAGTTGACGCTGTCCGGATACTCGCTCGAGGACATTCTGATGCAGGACAGCCTGCTCGACGCCGTCGAGGCAGCGGTGGCCGAGGTCGTCGCCGGATCGGCCGACCTGCTGCCGGTTCTGGTGGTTGGTGCACCACTGCGTCATCTGCATCGGATCTACAACACCGCGGTGGTGATCCACCGGGGTGTGATTCTCGGTATCGCGGTCAAGTCCTACCTGCCGACCTACCGCGAGTTCTACGAACGGCGCCAGATCGCCCCCGGTGACGATATGGCCGGGACGATTCGGCTGTCCGGGGTCGCCGCGGAAGTTCCGTTCGGTCCCGACCTGTTATTCGACGCCCTCGACATTCCCGGACTGGTGCTGCACGTCGAGATCTGTGAGGACATGTTCGTCCCGATTCCACCAAGCGCTCAGGCCGCACTGGCCGGAGCGACGGTGTTGGCCAATCTGTCCGGCAGCCCGATCACGATCGGCCGGGCAGAAGACCGTAAGCTGCTGGCGCGCTCCGCGTCGGCGCGCTGCCTGGCGGCCTATGTCTACTCCGCCGCCGGCGAGGGTGAGTCGACCACCGATCTGGCCTGGGACGGCCAGACGATGATTTACGAGAACGGAACGCTCCTCGCCGAGTCCGAGCGGTTCGGTACCGGCGATCGCCACTGCGTTGCCGACGTCGATCTGGACCTGCTGCGCGCCGAGCGGTTGCGGATGGGCACGTTCGATGACAACCGCCGCCACCACCAGGGGAGTCTGGATTCGTTTCGCCGCATCGGTTTTCGGCTCGAACCACCCACCGGCGACATCGGTCTGCGACGCGCGGTTGAGCGGTTTCCATTCGTTCCCAGTGACCCGGAGCGTTTGGAGCAGGACTGCTACGAGGGCTACAACATTCAGGTCGCCGGCCTGGCGCAGCGCCTGCGTGCGCTCAATCATCCGAAGGTCGTGATCGGCGTCTCGGGCGGGTTGGATTCCACGCATGCGCTCGTCGTCGCGGCGCGAGCCATGGATTCCGAAGGCCGTCCCCGCCGTGACATCCTGGCGTTCACCCTGCCCGGATTCGCCACCGGTGAACACACTAGGAACAACGCCGCGAGATTATCGAAGGCGCTCGGGGTGAGCTTCGCCGAAATCGACATCCGCCCGACTGCCGAGTTGATGCTCACCGAGATCGGTCACCCGTATGCGCGCGGTGAAGCGGTCTACGACGTCACCTTCGAGAACGTGCAGGCCGGTCTTCGCACCGACTACCTGTTCCGGATCGCCAACCAACGCGGTGGCATCGTGCTCGGCACCGGTGATCTTTCCGAGCTTGCGTTGGGCTGGTCTACCTATGGCGTTGGTGATCAGATGAGCCATTACAACGTCAACGGCGGGGTGCCGAAAACACTGATCCAGCACCTGATTCGGTGGGTGATCACTTCGGGTGAGTTCGACGTCGAGGTGGGCGAGATCCTGCAGTCGGTGCTCGACACCGAGATCACCCCGGAATTGGTGCCGGTGGGCGAGGGCGAACAGATCCAGAGCAGTGAGGCCAAGGTCGGTCCGTACCCGCTGCAGGACTTCTCGCTATTCCACGTGTTGCGCTACGGCTTTCGGCCCGCCAAGATCGCGTTCCTGGCCTGGCACGCCTGGCGCGCGGACTACCCATTGGCCGAGATCCGGGCATGGTTGGCCGTTTTCGCACAGCGGTTCTACTCGTTCAGCCAATTCAAGCGTTCGGCAATGCCCAACGGCCCCAAGGTTTCCCACGGCGGTTCGCTGTCCCCGCGCGGCGATTGGCGGGCGCCGTCGGATATGGCGGCCACGGTGTGGCTGGAGGAGATCGAACGTGAGATCCCGCGCGCCTGAGGTTCAGCCGGGCGGCGGGACGCCCAGCACCCGCTGGATGTCGGCCTTCATCGCCTGCAACTGAGAGCCCCAGTACCCCCAACTGTGGGTTCCGGCGGCCGGGAAGTTGAAGACCGCGTTGTGTCCGCCCGCGGCCAGATACTTCTGTCGGAACTCCTTGTTGGTGTCCAGCGTGACGTTCTCCAGGTAGCCCGCGGTGAACAGTCCGGTGAAGGAGGGGTCGTCGGCGTAATCCACGTCCGACGGCGCGCCGGTACCGCAGTAGACCCACACCGCGGTGCCGTTGGCGACTAATCGGCCAATGTTGACCATGGGGTCGTTGCGCTGCCATGCGGGGTCACCCTTGGGGCCCCACATATCCGAGGCCCGGTACCCGCCGGCGTCGCGCATCGCGACGTTGATCAATATCGGCCACAACCCCAGCGATGGGTTGAGGAATCCCGACAGGGATGCCGCGAAGAGAAACTGGGTGGGATGCCAGACCGCCAGATTCAGCGCCGCGCCGCCGGACATCGACAGGCCCACAATCGCATTGCCGGTTGGGTCGATTCCCCTATTGGCCGCAAGCCAGGCCGGTAACTCGTTGGTGAGGAACGTCTCCCACTTGTAGGTGACGGAGCCTGCTTTGCCGGTCGCGGGCCGATACCAGTCGGTGTAGAAACTCGACTGGCCGCCCACCGGCATGATCATCGACAGACCCGATTGGAAGTACCACTCGAACGCCGCGGTGTTGATATCCCAGCCGTTGGTCTCGTCCTCGGCGCGCAGTCCGTCCAGGAGATAGATCGCGTGCGGACCGCCGCCTTGGAACTCGACGCGGATATTGCGATTCATCGCCGGGGAGGGTACGTAGAAGATCTCGATCGGCAGGCCCGCCCGGGAGAAGGCGCCTGCACTCGGGGCCGCGATGGTGGCCAGGCCGGGCAGCAACAGTGCGGCGCTGATCGCCGCGGCAAGCCGGTGGGCTCGTGCGGTCGGGGTGCGCCCTGCTTTCCGTCGTGTCATCGACTCGGAAGCTAGCAATGCGACCCACCGGATTGCGCCGGGCCACGCGGTCCTTAATTGCTTCGTGACCTCATGGGTATTGGAGCGCGTGTGCCGAGAAGGCCGATTGACCCCGAAGATAGGTGGCGCGCACGGCCACGGCGGGAATGTCGAGCACCGGGGTGGCTCGCGGATCACGGGCCAGCCAGACCAGGTCGGCACTGGCTCCGGGCGCGATAGTGCCCCAGTTGCCCTCGGCGAACGCCTGATACGCCACCCCGGCGGTGTAGGCCGCAAGCGTCTGATCGATCGGCAGGATTTCCTGCGGTGTCCAGCCGCCCTCGGGTTCGCCCGTCTCGGTGCGCCGTGACGCGGCCACCGCGATGCCGTCGAGTGGTGCGCCGGAGGACACCGGCCAGTCTGATCCCAATGCCAGTCGCGCACCCGATGTGGTCAGAGACCGCATCCGGTACTGCCTGTCGGATCGCTCGATGCCGAGTCGCGGCAGGGTGAGCACCGTCATCAGTGCATCCATCTGCGCCCACAGCGGTTGCATGTTCGGGATGACGCCGAGTTCTGCGAACCGGCCGAGATCGGCGTCGTCGGCGAGTTGAACGTGGGCGATGACCGGCCGGCGGTCCCGGGGCGGGTTGCGCGCCACCGTGTACTCGATCGCGTCGAGTGCCTGCCGGATCGCGGCGTCACCGATAGCGTGGATGTGGATCTGCAGACCCAATTCGTCGACTCGGCGGGCGGCCTCGGCCAGCGAATCGCCCTCCCAGGTCCGCATGCCGTGGCTGTGCAGGCCCGAACAGTAGGGCGCGAGTAGTGCGCCGGTCTCGTTCTCGATGACGCCGTCGGCGAAGAACTTCACCGTATTCGCGGTCAGCAGCGGTGAGCCGGTCTGCTCAACGTGGCGCCTCGATTCAGCGAACTGTGCGACCTGCGCATCGAAGTGGCGTGGATCGGCGTAGAGCGCGAGGTTGAACCGCATCCGCAGGGCGCCGGTGCGGGCCGCTGCGAGGTAGGTTTCGACATCGGCCGGTTCGACCCAGGCGTCCTGCACCCAGGTGACACCGCGAGCCAGGAAGTAGTCGGCGGCGGTGCCGAGTGCCGACACCCGAAGCTTCTCATCGCGGGCCGGCATGACGGCCGACACCAGATCCGTTGCACCCCATTCGCGTAACGTGCCCAGCACGGAGCCATCCGCGCGATGCGGGATCTCGCCCAGTACCGGATCCGGGGTGTCCGCGGTGATACCGGCTCGCTCGATCGCCACCGAGTTGCACCACACGGTGTGGTAATCCCAGGCCCGCAGTACCACTGGGCGGTCGGGCACGGCGGCATCCAGCCATCGCGAGTCGAACAGTCCATCGGGGGCGAGGCTGCTGTCGTAGGACGCTCCGACGATCCACTCGTCGCCCGGGTTATCGGCGGCGAACTGCTTCACCGCAAGCACGATGTCGTCAACGGAAGCGCAGCCGCGAACTGCCGGCCCGACGGATTCGAGCCCGCCGTAGAGGGGGTGGGCGTGACCGTCACCGAAGGACGGCATCAGGAAGCCGCCATCGAGATCTACGTGGTCCACGGCGTCGGTCTGCGATACCAGCGTGCGCGCCTGATCGCCCACGGCGCGAATGACGCCATCCACGACCAGCAGTGCGTCGGTATCGGCCCTACCAGTCCAGATCGAACCGCCGCTGAATAACGTCGCTGTCTGCTCGGGAGGCATCAGGCGATCCGGATCCGGGTCACCCCATTACGTTAACCCCCACCGGCCGGTTGGTAGAGACCCGATACGCTGGGGCGATGAGTGTGCACGCCGGCCACGATGTCGCCGGACCGGACGTCGATGTGCGCGATATCGTGCACGACGCCGCCCGGCGGGCCCGGGTGGCGGCGCGCACGCTCGGGTCGCTGACCACGTCCGTGAAGGATCGCGCCCTGCACGCCGCCGCCGATGCCGTGCTGGCGAACGTCGATCAGATCCTGGCCGCCAATGCCGAGGATCTGTCGGCCGCCCGCGAGGCCGGTACGCCGGAGGCGATGCTGGATCGTCTCGCCCTCAATCCGCAGCGCGTCGACGGTATCGCCGCGGGCCTGCGCCAGGTCGCCGGTTTGTCGGACCCGATCGGGGAGGTGCTGCGCGGGAGCACCCTGCCCAACGGTCTGCAGGTGCGCCAGCAGCGCGTGCCACTCGGCGTGGTCGGGATCGTCTACGAGGGTCGACCCAATGTCACCGTCGACGCGTTCGGTCTGACGTGCAAATCCGGTAACGCCGTTTTACTGCGCGGAAGTTCGTCGGCGGCGGCCTCGAACGCGGCACTGGTGGCAGTGCTGCGCGACGCGCTGAGCGCGGAAGGTCTGCCCGCCGACGCGGTGCAACTGCTGCCCAGTGCCGACCGCTCCAGCGTCACCCACCTGATCCAGGCCCGCGGGCTTGTGGACGTGGTGATCCCACGCGGGGGTGCGGGCCTGATCGACGCGGTCGTGCGGGACGCGACCGTTCCGACCATCGAGACCGGTGTCGGCAACTGCCACGTCTACGTCCACGCCGAGGCCGATCTCGACGTTGCCGAGCGAATCGTGCTGAACGCCAAGACCCGTCGGACCAGTGTGTGCAACGCAGCCGAGACACTGCTCGTCGACACCGCCGTCGCCGCCACCGCGGTGCCCCGGTTGGTGGGTGCGTTACAACAGGCCGGCGTCACCGTGCACCAGAACCCGACCGACGAGCAGTTGCACGCCGAGTTCCTCTCGATGGATATCGCACTGGCGGTGGTCGACGGCCTTGATGCCGCCATCGATCACATCAACACCTACGGAACCGGCCACACCGAAGCCATCGTCACCACCGACCTCGCGGCAGCACAGCGCTTCACTGACGGAGTGGACGCCGCCGCGGTGATGGTCAACGCATCCACCGCGTTCACCGACGGCGAGCAGTTCGGCTTCGGTGCCGAGATCGGCATCTCCACCCAGAAACTGCACGCCCGCGGACCGATGGGTCTGCCCGAACTGACCTCGACCAAGTGGATCGTCATCGGTGACGGTCACACCCGACCCGCCTGACCCGGCTCACACGACTGGAGACCCTGACTTGACTGACTCCCAGGCACGCACGGCACCGCTGTTCGCCGATATCGCCGATGTCTCCCGCAGGCTGGCTGAGACCGGGTACCTGCCCGACACTGCCACCGCGACAGCGGTTTTCCTGGCCGACCGCCTCGGCAAGCCGTTGCTCGTCGAAGGTCCGGCCGGTGTCGGCAAGACCGAGTTGGCCCGTGCCGTGGCGCAGTGCACCGGCTCGGATCTGGTTCGGCTGCAGTGTTACGAGGGCGTGGACGAGGCCCGCGCACTCTACGAGTGGAACCACGCCAAGCAGATCCTGCGCATCCAGTCGGGTGCCGGTGACTGGGAGTCCACTAAGTCCGATGTGTTCAGTGAGGAGTTCCTACTGTCGCGGCCGCTGCTCACCGCCATCCGGCGGACCGAGCCCACCGTCCTGCTCATCGACGAAACCGATAAGGCCGATATCGAGATCGAAGGCCTCCTGCTGGAGGTGCTGAGCGATTTCGCGGTCACCATCCCGGAGTTGGGCACCATCGCGGCCACCCGGATTCCGTTCGTAGTCCTCACCTCGAACGCCACCCGTGAACTCTCGGAGGCCCTCAAACGCCGCTGCCTGTTCCTGCACATCGACTTCCCGGATGCCGAACTCGAGCGCCGCATCCTGCTCTCACGGGTTCCGGAACTTCCCGAGCGTCTCGCCGACGAACTCGTTCGCATCATCGGTGTGCTGCGCGGCATGCAACTCAAGAAGGTGCCGTCGGTGGCCGAGACCATCGACTGGGGCCGGACCATCCTGGCGCTGGGCATGGACACGATCAGTGATGCCACGATTGCCGCGACCTTGGGGGTGGTGCTCAAGCACCAGTCCGACCAGGTGCGCGCCGCCGGCGAGCTTCGGCTGAACTGAGAGCGCTGACGATGGCCATCCGCAGAACCCGCCCCCCGCAGCCGCTGGCACCGCACGGTCTTCCCGGACACCTGGTCGGCTTCGTCGAAGCCCTTCGCGCCCAGGGAATCTCGGTCGGCCCGTCGGAGACCGTCGACGCCGGCCGGGTGATGAGCGTGCTCGGACTGGGCGATCGGGAAGAACTCCGCGAAGGTCTGGCGTGTGCGGTACTGCGCCGGTCCGACCACCGCGCCACCTATGACGCACTGTTCGACCTGTGGTGGCCGGCCGCACTGGGCGGCCGAACCGTGCTGACCGACGAGGACGCGGATGGTTCAGAGATCCCGGCGACGTTGTCGGCGGAGGATATCGAGGCGATGCGGTCCATGTTGCTCGATCTGCTCGCCGACAATCCCGATATCAGCGATCTCGATGAGCGCCTGGTGGCGATGATCGCGGCCATCGTCGAGGCGCACGGGCGCTACCAATCCAGCCGCGGCCCGTCGTACTCGTCCTATCAGGCGCTCAAGGCCATGGCACTGGACCAACTAGAGGGCCGATTGCTGGCCGGACTGCTGGCGCCGCACGGTGACGACCCGTCACCGACGCAGGAGCAGATCGCCAAAGCGCTTGCCGCACAGAAGATCGCGCAGTTGCGCAGGATGGTAGAGGGCGAGACCAAACGCCG
>Ga0114963_10001160_pt1 | contig 18201 bp, 14 predicted proteins | sample C_131016_EF_Meta_FD_87019 | JGI IMG/M metagenome (GOLD analysis project Ga0114963, IMG submission 87019) | Freshwater microbial communities from Lake Croche, Canada to study carbon cycling - C_131016_EF_MetaG | ecosystem: Environmental > Aquatic > Freshwater > Lake | place: Lake Croche, Canada...
ATCCCCTCCTGCCCTCTCTACCCATACCCTCTATACCCCCCATACCACCCATCCCCCCCCTGCCCCCCTTACCATCCATACCCATTCCACCTCTTCCAGGAATATTTTCATATTCTCCTTTACGATCCATCATTCTTCTTTCTAATTCATTTGCGATTTGTTTTTTATCACCAAGACCCAACATATCATTTTGATTACCAATAAACATTCTATCTTGTCTTCTACCATCAGCAGTAATAATACCATCATATCCATCAGTTAAAGGTGCATATTGTCCTCCCCCCATATCTGGAGCTCCCATTAACCCCCCCTTTTCTCTATTCCCCCTTTTTGAACCAGACATAGATTTTGGTCTTTTATTAATTTGTATTTTTTTATTACCATTAAGTTCTCTATCTCTATTTAATTTATAGTTTCCAACATTATCATCAGAATAATCATCATTTTGATTTGCTTGCTCCCTCTTTCTATAAATAGAAACAGCATGTTTTATACACATTGTATTTAATTTTTTAACTATTTCCTTTGCATCACCATGTAGATTATTTTTTTGACTTGATATAACTTTTTCCATTAAACCATGTAACCATCTTTTACAAGATTGATATGATTTAGGAGATTCATCAATATTTACATGTTCTGCAATTTTATTTGTTAATTTAGTAATATTTGAATCTGATAATATATACCCTACAAGTTTACTCATCTATAAAATAAATATTTTTTTTTATAATAACTTTCTAACACACTCTAAATTATGAGTTTATCTATATATAATTTTTTAATCTCTTAATGATATATAAATAAAATAAAAATGTATAATGGAAATCCTAATAGTAATTTTAGTAGTGTAACACCTCAGGGATTAGCAAGAATGAAAAGCGGTATGAATAATTTTGGACAAGCTTTTACTCCTAATCAAACCATGATCAATAGAGTTGATTTTAGAAATCCTGGAAATTTAATTCACAATAATCTTGGCGATAATATACAAGCTGAAAGAATAAGTGAATATACAATTTGGATAGATGGAAATGATAGGTCAAAAAATATATTTAAAAATCCTTTCTGTTTTATAACAAGTTTTGGTGGTATCAATACAGCAATATCAAAAGAAAAAAATGTAACTTATGGAACTTATGGTACACCAGGTCCTTTTTTACAAAAAAAATTCAAAAATGTAAAATATATTAAATTAAATTATGCTATAATACCAAGAACGAATATAATTGATATATCAGGTATTTCATCTGATCCTCAATATACTTTGGGTAGTAATGATACAAATCTTGATAGTAATAAATTTTTAATATTAAGAATAAAAGAAATTAAAAATAATAAAATGTTATCTACAAATGATAATGTAATTGAGGATTGTTTTATATTATATCCTGATAGATTAATGGGATCCAATCATTCGATGTGGATACCAACAAATGATTCTAGAGTATATCCTAATTCCTCTTTATTTAATTTAGATAGAATGACAATTTCTATTGAAGATTCTGATGGTAATCAATTAGAAGTTTTAGATAATAGTGGAAATACTTTAGATGTTCCCGATTTGTTAACAACTTTAACTGAAAATAAATCTTCAACTGATCCAATATTAATAAATTTTAAAAATATAGAACATGCAATACAAATAAATATTGAATTAACTATTGGTGTTGTTGAATTAGAAATGAATACTTTAACAAATTTTCCTAGCTAAATGTATATAATATCATGGCTGATTATATGCAAAATTTTATAATAATAGTATTGATAATGTTTAGTATAATAATGACAATTTTATATTGGATTGAAGTTTCGGATAAAGATAGATATATGAGAGATAAAGAAATTATATTAAATCAAAAAGCTTTAGATCTAACATTTAGAGAAAATAATATAATTGATAAAGAAATATGTATGAAAGAGGTTGCAAGATTAAAAAATGTCCAAACAAATATATTAAAAATGATAGGTGATACTGTTGATTATCCTATTAAAGTAACTTCTGAAGAAGCCAAAAAATAAATAAATTTTATGGCAATAATAACTCCAAAATTTTATTGTGTATTTTAGTTTTATCAAATTTTATATCACATATATCTTTTATATTTAGATCACTATCATATCCATTTTCTTTAATAGTTATTTTTAAATAATTAAGATCATATGTTATAGAATAATGATGTAATACATGTCCTCTTTCATAACTTTGAAGTTCATACTGTTTATGAAAATTATCATCATCAATATATAAATTATCTGTTTCAATATGAAATTTTATATCTAGATATTTTTTTAATATTTTTGTTGTTTAATTTGGAACTGTGATATTTTTATGAAATAACAAAAATAGGGAATATTTAAGATTCTAAATTAAACAGTCCCTATATCAAATAATTTTATTAAATTATTATTAATTAATATAGTTATTTTACCATATTGATATATTGTAGGTATAATATAAATATAACCTCCATTAAAACGTTCAAATAATATATGTATTTCTATAAGATCATTTTATAGTTCTATAAATTTTTCAATTGACATATTTATTTTATTATTATTTTAATAAATAAAAGTAAAGCAATTTTTATTTTCAATTTTATGATAACATTAATTCTATAAATATATTATTTATTTTCTCTTTATTAAATTCTATTTTACAAATATCCCATACAAATGTTTGAGAATGATAATCAACTTTTTGTATAATAGTTATTTTAAAAAAATCAAAATTTTGAATAATATCATGATGTGCAGAATAATGTTTTTCATGATAACTAGATAATTCATACTGTCTATGAAAATCATGAGATAATATTGATAATATATCTCTATATTTATATTTGGAATCTCTTGTATATTGGTCAGAATCATAACTTTTTATTGCACAAATATCAGGTACATGTTTATTAAATATAGTAAAAAAATTTATTAATTCAGTTGAAATTAGAATGATATTAATTTTTTTATTTATTTCATCATAAGCTACAGGTATTTCATATTTTTTATTATCAATAGTATTTAATAATATATGTAATTGTATTAAATCATTCAAATATTCAGCAAATTTTTCCTTATTTACATATGTATCATTCATTTGTTATGTATTTATATAAAATTATAAATAAAGATATATAGTTTTAATATTTTTCAATTTTTATAAATTATCTAAATCAATATCATACATCATAATTCCTATCGATCCTGAATAATTTTTTTCTAATTCATCACCTATATCACCTTTATCTATAGATTTAACTATTTTAACATCGAATATCATAAGATCTTTAGGAATTTTATCATTTACCTTATCAGCTATAATTGGTGAACAGAAAAGTGTTTTTAGTAAATTATTTTTTATACACTTTTGAATATCTTTTCCAAATACTAATCTTGTTTTTACTTTCGGATTTGTCATATTTGCTAATAATTCAGTTAATTCTAATCCATTTTTCTGATACTTTTTAAGATCAACAATTTTAAAAATTTCATCATCATTCAATTCTTTTTGATTTACTGTTACCGCATTTGCGTCAATATAATTTTTTAATACTACAGATGATCCATGTATAATATAATTTTCACCTTTTGGAATTTTTTCTGATATTATTAATTTTAAATCCATTGATTTGATTGTATCTTTATATAAATATTTCTTTTTTGTTTTATTTAACATAAGATGATCAATATCATTACCCTTTACAGTTATAACATGTATATAGTCTCTATTAGTTATTAAATGTTTTAACCATTCTATCGGATAATTTGATCCAAAATCATATGAACAATTATTATGTGAAAACATTAAAAGAGTATCTTTGTGATATTTTGTTAGAACCTCTTCTTTTACATTTTCACTTATCATAAATATTGAATCTATTTTATCTTCTAAATTATAATTATCACTAACATATTTCCTAAAATCAAATATTCTAGATTTTAAAAATCCTCTTTTTTTTACATCATTAATACAATCTAAAATATTATATAATTTTTTTATCTTCTCATCTAACATCTCTTGTGTTGCATTATATAATACAAATATGTAAAGAGAATCAAATTTATCTTTTTTTTCAATATATTTATTGAATGTACTATTAAAATCTTCCATCTATTAATCTATGTATAATTATAATAGTTTATAATTATGTACAAAGACTATTTAATTTAGATTTTTTCAATATTTTTTCATTTTATAGTGAATATTTAAATATTTCCTATATTGATAATAATCTAGAATAACCATAATCAGAAGAAAAACTATAAAGTATTACTACAAAAAAGTTCAGTACATATATCACATTTAGAACAATTTATTGTGTTATTCATTTTTATTAAATATAAATTAAATTATCATTTTGTATATTATTATCAATTTTTTTTTTTTCTTTATTAAACTGATTATTTTTTATATTAAATATTTTTCCTATATATTCGGTGATGCCAGATGTATATCCATTAAGTAAATATATTAATTCGGTATCCGACAATATTGCTACAATATTATAAATATCTTTTAAATCATAATCTAATATAGATAATAAATGAGGTAATAATAATGTAATAATAGCACAATGACCATCTCCTATTATAGATTCTTTAAATTTTCTATTTATAACCAATCCTTTAGGATTCCATTTAGAACATTCAATAAATTCATATTTGGTAGAAAAAATTTGATTAAAATTATTAAAATAATTATCAAATAATAATTTTACATAAATATTTGTATCAATATCAAAATCAATAATAGGTTTATTTGATTTTGACATAATATCATTAAAATATGATGCTGAACCATTTGGTTCAAATAAATATACTTTTTCTTTTATTATATCTATAACAAGTGGTGCAACATGTGAACTCTTATAAAATCTACTACTATATGTTAATGTTATAAAAACATATTTTAATTTTGATTTTTTTGAATATTCAATCAAATTAAAAATATCTTGATATGAATATGTATGCAAATATATATTTTCACCATCTGAATCTAATGTTGTATGAAACTGATTACCAATATCATCATTAATTTCTATAACAACCTCTGTTTCTCCCGTTAAAATTCCGGTTTTTGATAAAATATATGATGCCTCTTTTTTATTGATAGCTTTTTGATTCATTATTGTTTGCATTATTTTTTCAAATACTAAAATACTAGAGTGTTTTATAGTATCTAATATTTTATTATCACAAACTATATTTTCATTAAAAAAATCACTCAATACTGTTGTTAATAAGGATAAAGTTTCAGACATTCATTGATATTTATATATTATAGTTTATGATCGGTCAGTTTATTTATTTTCAATCTTTTTTATACTTCTATATGAGGAATTGGAAATCATTCAGTTGATGATGATTTTCCAATTCCTTATATATCAGGATATTTATATTTATACTTCTATATGAGGAATTGGAACCATCTTATCAATTATATAAACAGTATTTTCTTTTTTAACAGGAATACCATTATCATCAATTGCAACTTTTCCAATAGCAAATAATAATTCAACATCATAAACAACTCCTGTATCTAGATTATACCAATAGTCTTCAACATTTGAATATTTTACATTTCCAGAACCATCATCTTTTGTCAATTGTTTTACAGCTTTAATTTTTATTACTTTAATTCTTATAGTTGCTGATGTTGTACTATTACTACCATTATTAATACGTAAATCATCAACTATATCTTCTTTATAAGCAGGTCCTATCTGATCATCAAATAGAGATTGTTCATCAAATTGAAAACATTTATAATCTTGAGCTAATAAGTTATGATTTTTATTTAATTGACAGTCAACTGCAGCCTCTTTAATCGCATCTAAAAAACTTTGTATTAATCCCTCTTTTCCTCTAGCTAGATCTTCTATCTGTTGATCAGCTGTCCATTTCCCGCCTTTTTCTCTTACTGATTTATATCTAAAAACATCAACATGTCTTTCTTTCATTGGTAAATCTCTATGAGAGCACATACGAATAGCACGACCAACCATCTGAACTATACGTGTTTCATGCCAATAAGGTTCCATAATATGAACTTGTCTAGTATTTAATAAGTTAAGACCTTCTGCACCAGCTGGAGAAATCATAATAATTTTAATTAATTTACCATATTTGTTTTCAACTTCATTAAAATTTTGGAGATTTTTAGCTCTGTCTTTTGAATCAATACCACCATGATATTCAGTGTATCTAAAATCATCCTGACCTGTATTTTTATCTACAAAAGATGAGAAACCAAAATATTTCAAATAAATTTTAAATATCTGTAATCCTTCCATTAATACATAGTTTGAATATACTAAAACAGGACCGGGAGATTTAAATATATTGAATATAATGTTTAACATTTTAGATGAACTTGCATGCATTGCAACAAATAGAGATGATTTTTTTTCAGCTTTTTTAACAAATTCATGGTAATTAGATTCATAATTTGTTCTGCATTCTTTTAAATCATCAGCTAAAGTATAACCTTTAGATTTATCATCGTCAATTTTGTCACTTAAATAATTATCAAATGTTTTTGCAAAATTATCTACTGCTGTTAAATAGCTTTGTACATTATAATATTTATCTGAACTTTTATCAAGTTCTAATTCTTTTGCTCTATCTATTAACTGTCCCTCTTTTTCTGATATTTTAAAATTTCTTGGTCTTGGTCTTGATTCGCCTGTCATTCCTTGTGCCATAGGTGGAAATACAAAGTTACATGCTTGTCTTGTGTATGATTTATATGTTGTTGAACCTCCTGATCTTTTCTTTCTGGCTTTTTCCATTTTATCTTCAATTTGTTCAAAATATGTATATATATCATTCTGATATTCACTCATATGTGTATCAATATAATCTGTTGTTTTAGTAGCGAAATAATCGGGTGTGGAACCTATATAATAACTTACTAATCCCATTATACGACGTTGAAAGTTATTTTTTCTTGCTTCATTTAAACTTTCATAACCTGATGTTGTTATATAGTATTGATTGAATTGTGCTTCACTTTTTGGAAATATACCAGGTCTTAATAAATTAAATACTAGTGCTAATTCGTATGGTGTGTTAATTGCTGGTGTACCAGATAATAAAATAACTCTTACACCTTCATTTTCTTTTTTATCCTGTACTATATAATCATAAATAGTTTGTGCTCTTTTACCTTGTCTTGTGCTTATATTTGTATAAACATTTCTAATAAAATTGTGTGCTTCTTCTATTATATAAAATGATTTCTTAGAAGTATCGGCATTTTTAACAGCATCTAAAAATGATTTATCTGCATTTGGCGCATCATATGATATAAATTTAATATTCGCTAATCTAAAATCTTTTTCATCCTCTTGTAACCATTTATTTAATTCGTTCAACCAGTTATTTTTAAGTGTCGCCTTGAGTAGGATAAACACATTCCATCCGCTTGTATAGTTGTAGAGAACGTTGTATATGTTGATTGCCGTTAAACTTTTTCCGCTTCCCAATCCATGGTAGATAAGCATATCGTGATAGGGAGAATTATAGTCGAGATACCTTCCGAGAAACTCCTGATACAATCTGATTTTTTCCTTCTCTTTTCTGGCACACGGATCAGCTTCATCCGATTGCATAATTTCCGGTAGTTTATATTTTTTAAAATTAGTAAGAACCCAACTTGGAAACAATCTTCCATTTATTTTCAAATCTACAAATTTATTTCTATTACGATTATCTGTCATTATTATAATGTTAATATAGATATTTTTATTGACTTAAAGTAATAACTTTATAGTATAAATTATAAAAATGCAAAATGAAATTTGGAAAGATATAAAAGGGTATGAGAAAAGATATCAAATATCTAATTTAGGCAATGTAAAGTCTTTATTAAAAGATCAATTAATGAAATTAAATTCTGGTGGAGGATATTTAAGAGTCAAATTATTTAATAAAGAACAAAAAACACATTTATTTGCTGTTCACAATTTAGTTGCAACACACTTTGTAGAAAATAAAGATTCTTATAAAAATAAAGTTATCGATCATATTGACCATAATAAACAGAATAATAAAGCATCTAATTTAAGATGGACAACTAGTTCAGGAAATAGTAAGGCATATCATGATCAAAAAAAAGATAATTCAGGAAAAATAGAACAATATGATTTAGATGGCAAATTAATAAGAGTATGGAATGATATTAAAGCTATTTTAAAAGAAAATCCTACTTATAAAAGAGTTTATATAAATCATCATATGGTTTTGTATGGAAAAAACTTAAAATAGACAAGGAAATTGTTATAGAAAAGGATGAAATTTTTAAAAATGTAGGTAAAATAGATGACAATGATTTTTCACTTTATGATGTATCAAATTATGGTAAAGTAAAAAATGTAGAAACTAAAAAATATTTAAAACCAGCTATAGGTACTAATGGTTATCAACAGTTATCATTATTTGATAGAACAAATAAAAAAAATATTAATATGAAAGTACACAGATTAGTCGCATTAGTTTTTATAGAAGGCAGAACAAAAGAGAAAAATTATGTCAATCATATTGATGAGAATAAATTAAATAATCACTATAAAAATTTGGAATGGATGACAAATACAGAAAATATAATACATACCAGTGGCAAATCAGTTGATAAATTAGATATTGAAACTGGAGAGATAATTAAAACATATCCATCATTGGGTGAAGCTCAAAGAGATCTTAAATTAACACATTCAATGCATATTTTAAAATGTTGCCAAGGAAAAAAGAAAACATGATATGGTTTTAAATGGCAATATCATAATTAAATATTATTAAATAAATTTAATTGATAAATTCATTTAATAAAAACTGAATTTTTCTATCGTATTTGCTCTTTACGATAAAAAAATATTGGATTTACCCAATAACAGTCATCTCTATGCGACCGGTAGGGCTTGCCGAACGATACGGCTGTAGTTTCCGGCGTTGAACGATGCTGCAAGCTCGTCAGCGTAGTCAGAAATCGTTTGGCCGTCAGCTCGTGGTGCCCCTATCAAGAGACCACTTGAAGCCTTGGAAAATATGAATTCTGCATAATACTCGCCGAAAACGGGGTCATGGTAAACCACAAGTCGATGGTTGGCTGGGTCAATTGTGACGTTGTAAACATGGACAACATCTGGACTTTGCCGCATCATCTGGGCGGTGCCGTTCGAATCGACTATGCAGTAGTAGACAATAGAAGCCATAACGCAGTCCTGTAGCAACAGGGTATGTAATATATGGGTTTTTTAAATGAGATATTCAATATATTACATAATTCAATTTTTATTACTATCCATAACATCCATCATTTTCAATCTATTTGCCAAAGCGTATGCAGCTAATATTGTATCACCTTTTTTATTATATTTATCAATAGCATCATTTATTTTTCCATCAGTTATTATACATTTATTAAAATGCATTTCTTCAGGCCATAATAAAATATGACTACATATATTGGGTCTATATTTTTCCATATAATACTCTTTTTGTTTTGAATTAAGTGTATTGAAAAAATCTGATTCCGGTGGCTGTAATGAATTTTTAGTTTTTGGTTCTCTATAATTTTTCACCAAATTATATACAAAATTACTCATTTTTTACATATTAATATCATATTATATCATATTTAATAAAAAAATCAATTTTTTTAAAATCTTCCTTTTACAATATCATCGAAAACATTTATAATGCTACTGCTAAAACCATTTCTGGACATTCTAATTCCAATATTTACAATTAATGAAACAAAAACATTATAATTTTCATTATCAACGTGCATTTGAATAGCTTCAGTTATAATATATTCATTTAGATTACAAACAGCATGTGAAGGCAATCCAAGTACTTTAGAACAAAAAGCGGGACATACAACAGTTTCATACATCTTCTTATCAAATTCATTAAGATACATCCAGTGAGAATGAGCAGAAAAGTCAGTAACATTCATCATTTGTGTAGTTACAAGTGAATCAAGATAGGAAAATTTACTTAGACTACAAACTTGTTCAGATATAATATCATAATTAGAATTACAACCCCAAACTATTGATATAAATGCTGATAGAATAAGAAATTTGAATGATTGCATTTTTAATTTATATGTGTTATTAATTATAATAGAAAGTATTATATATTATAAATTCAATTTTTTCAATCTAGATATCCGTATACATCATCATCATTTTTTATTGTCTTAATTTTATTTTTTTCTATATTTTTTGCATTATCATCACATATATATTCATTATCATCACTATTATTAATATCATTTATTTCTTTTAGAACCCCATATTTAACTAATGCAAAATATGCGGCTTGTTGTTCACCTCCCTTTTTACTATTTGCAATACCTACACCAACAACATCACCATTATTATCTAATACACACATTTTAAATTGTCTTCTAGGAGGATCATCTATAACAGAAACCTGTTTATATTTTGGAGTATATTTTTCTTTTGTTAATTTATCTTTAGCACCTATTTTATGATAATATTGCATTAGAGCTTCTTTATAATTATCTTCGGTATTAATCAATTCTGCCATATCAATTTCTTTAAATATAATAGTTGATATAAAAGTATCACATAATTCAAAAGGAGCTTCTAAACATAAAGCACCAATAAAAGCTTCAAACATATCTTCCATAATTTTCTCATTATTTACTCTTCCACCTTGAAGTTCTATATTTCGTGCAAATATGGCATATTCTGGTAATCCTATAACTCTTGCTAATTTTGCAAGTGTATCACCCTTTTCTATTTTTGTTCTTAATTTTGTAAGAAATCCCTGATCTTTATTATAAGTTTCATGATAGTTTTTATATAAATATCTAGCAAGAACATTGTGAATAACAGCATCACCTAAAAACTCAAGCACTTCATAAGATTTATCTTGAAGAGGGAGAGTTGATTTAATTAAATTACTAGAAATTGGTTCAACTTCTTTGATTAATTTTGCAGTTTTTTCATTTAACGGGAAATTCGTTAAATAAGACTCATGAATCATTGCATTTTGAAATTGATTAATATTTTTTACTTTATGTTTTATCCCATATTTAAGTAAAATTTTTTCAATAACTTTTGCTGTTATTAATTTGTTGTTTTCATTTAGAATGTGTGGTATAAATTCTGCTCTGTCAAATTGAGTGTTTTCCATGATATATATAAATAATAATTTATGTTTATATATGTTTCAAGTTAAGAGAATGTAAAAATCAAATTTTTTATGATGATGTTGTTATTAATGTTTTTATTGAATCTATTATGCGTACATTAATAACGTCACCTATTTATTAACCGGCTCCAATATTTTTCACTGCAAATATTACATTAGTAGTTTAACCAGCTATTGTTTTTAATCCATACATCTTATTAGCATATATTGTTGTAATTTGAAAAGTATAGGAAGTTGATGCAGATGTTACAACAAAATTTGCATTAAAAACTGGAGTTGTTGGTATGGTAATTGTTATTGCTGCAGCAGAAGCTATATCAAAACATTGTCCTGAATTTGCAGAAGTTAATACTGATGATTCATTTATAACACTATTTATTGATGGTGCTACCAATCCACCAACTGGAGTAAAATCTCTATCAATTTCATTTTGTAAAGAAATAAGTGATTTTATTGCAGTATTTGCAATATTTAGGGATTGTGAACCCATAATTTTTTGTCTGTTTATTCAAAATTTTTAATAAATAATACTTATAAACATGCAAGAGCATTATCAGCAGTTGAAAAACCTCTAACAAAAACATGGGTACTATCTAATACATCTATATTTACATAATCACCAACATTTGAATTACCATTAAAATTTATAACATTTGCAGCACCTGGATCTATTCCAACAATATTATTAATTTTTGTTATATTGTTTACATTATTTGTTATAACACCATAAAAAATTTGTGTAGGCCATGTAGATCCTTTAATTTGCATTAATGTACTACTATTTGAACCATTATTACCTCCAAATATAATTGTACATTTAAAACCAGGTGTTAGTGGTATTATTACAGAATATGAATTTCCTTGCGTCACATTAGCACAATTTATAAAAAATGTTTGCCCCGAATATGTTTCATCAAGATCGAAGAAAAAAGATGGAATATTATCTGGATCTGTAACTGGAGCTATAACTGATGATTTTGGTGGTATTATTAAACTATTAACATTAGCAGATGATAAATCAACAGTACCTTTAAATGTTGTTGTAACACCAGTATTACCAATATTTACTGCATCAGTACCAGATGTATTTATATTAATACCACCAGTATTACTTTTCATAGTAATATCACCAGATGTTCCTATTGAAATATTTGTTGATGATAATATATCTACTGTAGTACCACTTGATGTATTACCAATTGTTGTTTTACCTGATCCAGTTGTATTTAAAGTAACATCACCTTTATAGTCTCCAGAAAATCCGGAACCACCTGATAATCCTATAATTGATGATGCTTTAGAAAAATCAACATCTCCAAAAAATGTTGTTACTGATGGTATATCACCGTTAGAATTACCAATATTAATTGTTTTTGTTTCTATGAAACCATCATAATAGGAATCATATTCGGCATTTCCTATACTAATTATACCATTACTAGAATCTATAGAAACATTTCCTCCATCTTGATCAACTATTTCAATACCACCACCATTTTCAGATATATAAATACCACCTCCACTTTCAGCAATTACAATACCACCATTGGAATATTCATACAATGCAATTCCTCCAGTATTACTAGTTATTTGTACACCTCCATTAAATGCATTTATATTTATGGCACTAGTACCCGGTGAATAAATATTAGATGTATTTAAATCTATTGCTGGTAAATTACCTATATTATTAGTAATATTAATATTATCATTTTGATATCCATTTTCTTGATTTGGAGTAGAAATAGAAATATTACTTGCAGTTGTAGACATATATACACCATTTGTTCCTAGGTAAAATGATGATATTTCTACCCCAAATGAATCAATATTAGTTATAGAATTTGAAGATAATGATATTCCACCATTGCTTGCTATTAAATTTATGGCACTATCTTGATAATCTGAATTTGATATTGATGATGATAAAGTTATTTCATTTGCTGAATTAATATTTACACTTCCACCACTTGCTGTATTACCAATTGTTGTTGAAAATATACTTGCAGAATCATCATTTAATTCTACATTACCTACATTATAAGGAAAAACAATACCTGATCCACCAGGACCTCCACCACCATTATAAAGAGATCCAGCAATATAAATTGTAGAATCAGCATTACCTATATTAATAGTATTGACTGCTGGAGTATGAACACCTATATTAATATTTGATGCTGAACTATCTCCTATATTTATAGTACCAGATGCAATATCATCAATAGTAACATTACCTCCATTTGAAATAATTGTAACACCACCATTTGATCCGGATGCTTTTAAACTTATTGCATCTGGATTAGATGATATGGTATCAGAAATATTTACTCCTCCACCACTAGATTTTATATTAATACCTCCTGTACTTGCATATAAACTAATAGCTTCATTGTAATCATATGATGTTGTTAAAAGTATAGCACTTGATGATTTAATTGATACTTCATTTCCAGTTAAAGTATTACCAATTGTTGTTCCAAATGAACTATTTGTATTTAATAATAAATTACCACCATCATAAATACCAGTAAATGATGATTCGGTTATATTATCAGGAGTAAAATTAATAGTACCATATAAATTAATTAATGAACCACTATGACCTATATTAATAGTAGATGTATTATTATTACCGATATTAATAGCAGTAGAATTTGATCCATCAATATTAATACCTCCACTATTTCCTCCTATTGATAATAATGAATCAGTAATTGTAATTCCCATATTATTTGTTTCTATTGAAATTTCTGCATTATTTTCGCCAGATTCAATAATATGGATACCATCGCCACCATAATCATGAAGCCAAATACCATACAAACCTGTTTCTACAATACCTATTCCTCCATTTTCACCACCAGTTTCAGTTAATAAAATACCTCCTCCATTCTCAACAGCCATATCTGCTATTGCAATACCTCCTCCATTACTTGTAAGTGCTATACCTCCACCTATTGATTCTGTGTTTAAATTTATAGCACTAGTATTTTGATTAATTTCAAACCAATTATTTGGTAATCCATTATTATAATTAAATGCAGATAATTTACTATAATTGCTATTAATTTTTATTATGTCAGTACTAGTACCATTAGTAAGTATTTCAATACTACCAGTAGTATTATTGGCATAACCTGAATCTAATATTATTTTATTATTAGAAGTTATATTTAAATCACCAGATGTATTCATTTTAATGCTACCTGCAGTATTCATAATTATTCCTCCACCCTGTTCTATCATTGCAATTCCTCCTCCATTTTGTTCGGCTAAAATTATTCCTCCTCCATTACTTACTAATTGGACACCAGCGCCTCCACCATTAGCATTTATATTTATAGCACTGCTACCTGGGGTATATATTATATCATTATCTTCAGTAAAATATCCGATACCGGTACCATTTGAATTTATTATTGAAATAATATCATCTGTAGTACCTGTTGTTTCCAATGATATTTTACCACTACTTGATACATTTCCTGAAGTAATTATTATTTCAGATGAACTGGCAATACCAATATTTCCTCCTGATGACACATTACCTATATTTGTTTGATGAGAACTTCCGGATGTGTTTAAATTAATATCAGTAGCATTATAGTTAGGATCAAAAACTCCTTGATATACTTTTCCAGAAAGATTATTTATTATACCATTTAGATTTATTGTAGAAAATTCATTACCAATATTTATAACACTTGCAGTACTATTACCTATATAAATTGTACCTGTATCTACATTTTTATCATCAATTGTAATACCGCCTCCTGTAGAATTAATAATAACAGACCCACTACCAGTTGCTTGTGCAATTATACTACCATTACCTGATTCAGTTATAATTATACCATTATTTGAATCATTTATTTGTATTACATTATCTGAATCAAATTTCATAGTCCCTTTTGTAGCTAAATTTAGATAATCACTATCGTTACCTGTTGTTTTTATAATTATTTCTCCTCTGTAATCTGTACTATCAGCTGATGGAGCACCAGATTGTATATTTATTGAACCATCATATACATTTTGTATATTTATTAAATTTATTCCAGTTGTTCCGAGTGAACCGTAACCTTTTTGAGGTGTACTAATATTAACTTTTCCATTTATTATTCCACCAGATGTAATATCTATATTGCCAGGTTTTCCCATAATACTACCAGTATCATTAAGAGTGATACCACCCCCTATATTATATAAATAAATATTGCCTATACCATTTTCAACTAATGCAATACCACCACTAGAATTCATGTGTATTCCACCATTTTGAGCTTTTATATTTATAGCACCATCAAGTGTTAATTCTTTTTCTGTAATTATAAATTGGTCAGAAATATAGTCATATGTATTATTTACAGCAGCTGTAATTCCAAGTTTATTTATTATATTAATAAAATCATATGATACACCATTTGTTTCTAACTTTATTACTCCAGGATTTATATTTTCAGTCCCGGCATTTAATGATATTACATTTTCAGCCTGAACATTTACATTATTTTTTGCATCAACTGTAATAGATCCACTTTGTGCAATAATTTCTATTGGTTTATTATCTGAATCATCTGTACCATATTTATTATTTATTAAAATAAAGTCTTCTTCAAAACCATCTGTTCTTAATATTATTTTTCCATTTGATTGAGATCCATTATTACCAGATTGTAATGTTAATGTATCTTGTGTTATTATATCAATATTTCCTCCGGTTGCACTACCTATATATGTAACATCACCATCATCATTAGTATTTATGTTTACACCACCAGATGTTGATTGTAATTTTATACCTCCTGATATCGCTTGTAAATCAATAGCATTTGTTTCACTTTTTGTTGATATTAATCCAATATTACCTTTAATTGATATTATTGATTCATCATTACCTATATTAATAGTTGTTGAAACTGTATTTCCTATATTAATTGATCCACTACTTGTTTCTAATGTAACATCACCACTATCACCACCTAAACTTATAGACCCTCCTTTATTTGTATTTAATGATATATTTCCACTATTATTATCAGTAATAATTGTACCTCCACCACTTGAAGTTAAAGTTATACCACCACCATTTGCAATTGTTTCTATATTAATTGCACCTGTATCATTTCCAGCTGCATTTATTATTTGTATTATATCACTTTCATTACCTGTAGTTTGTATATTGATATTACCTGTAGACGGTAAATCACTTCCAGCTTGAAGATTAATAATAGTAGCACTAGAAATATTAACAATACCACCTGATAAATTACCTATTTGTGTATTTCCTGACTGATTACCATCAGTCTGAATATTTACATTATTTTTTGCATTAATTGATATAGATCCACTTTGTGCAACTATTTCTATTGGTTTATTATCAGAATCATCTATACCATATTTATTATTTATTAAAATAGAGTCCCCCTCAAAACCATCTGTTCTTAATATTATTTTTCCATTTGATTCAGATTCATTATTACCAGATTGTAAAGTTAATGTATCTTGTGTTATTACATCAATATTTCCTCCAGTTGCACTACCTATATTTGTAACATCACTATCATCATTAGTATTTATGTTTACACCACCAGATGTTGATTGTAATTTTATACCTCCTGTTGTTGATTGTAAATCAATAGCATTTGTTTCATTAATTGTTGATGTTAATCCAATATTGCTTGTCGATGTTATATATATTGATCCGCCTCTATTTGTATTACCTATTTTTGTTGAATATGTACTTGATTCATCTGTATTTAAATCAATATTCCCAGCATTATAAGTACCATCGAAACCTGATACAGAAAGTCCTATAATTGTACCTTTAAATGTTGTTGTTGTTCCATCATTACCTATATTAATAGTTTCAGCAATTGTATTACCTATATTAATAGATCCACTATCTGTTTCTAATATAACATCACCAGTAGATCCATCTAATTTTATTAATCCTATATTTTCCAATGATATATTACCATTATTATTATCAGTAATAATTGTACCTCCACCACTTGAAGTTAAAGTTATACCGCCACCACTTGCAATTGTTTCTACATTAATTACTCCTATATCATTTCCTTTTTCATTTATTATTTGTATTATATCATTACTATTACCTGAAGTTTTTATATTAATATTACCAGAAGATGGTGTATTATTTCCTGATTGTATTATAATATCTGTTGCACTAGAAATATCAATAGTACCTCCTAGTTCATTTCCTATTGTTGTCGTATGTATTCCTGAAGCATTTAACTCTATATCACTTGCCTTATATTTTCCATTAAAACCATCTCCAGAAAGTCCAATTGCATCAGAATCTGTAAAATCAACTGTACCTAAAAATTTTACATTACCGTTAATATTTATATCAGGTAATTCATCTGAACCAATATTAATATTGTTTTCTGCTGTAATATGTATATTTGAAGTTACAATATCATTGGAATATCCGATATATACATTACTTGTTTGTGGACCACCAACATATACATCTCCAGAATTATCACCGTCTGCAATATGTGTATCAGATGTTCCACTTATAGGATTTGTATTTATATTTACTAATCCCCTATTTGCAGTTATTAAAATACCACCACCGTCAGCAGTTGTTTCAATATCTATTGCATTATTTGAATTTCCCCCAGTATTTACTATTTCTATAGTATCACCATTACCACCACCTGTAGATAAATTAATAGTACCACCTCCTGATACATTTGATTGTAATATTACATCACCACTATTACCCAATATGGTAATACTATCAGCTGTTATAGATTTCCAAGCATTATCATTGTTACCAATAATATATGTGTCATCTTTTGTTGGTATTAAATCATGATTATTTGTTAAAAAAGATGGTTGTTTTTGTTGCAAACCTATAACAAGATTGAGGGTAGTATTTGCTAACAATTCTGTTTGTTTAGCAATAGTTGTATTTGAATCTGTCATCTATATAAGAATAGATGATAATTATATTTATTATGAATATGTTTTAATATTTTG
>Ga0114963_10001163_pt1 | contig 18183 bp, 15 predicted proteins | sample C_131016_EF_Meta_FD_87019 | JGI IMG/M metagenome (GOLD analysis project Ga0114963, IMG submission 87019) | Freshwater microbial communities from Lake Croche, Canada to study carbon cycling - C_131016_EF_MetaG | ecosystem: Environmental > Aquatic > Freshwater > Lake | place: Lake Croche, Canada...
GTACGGTCGCGGCGCAACAACAAAATATCTTCGCCGCCACCGCTGTTTAGAACATGGCCATCAAACACCAATTGCCCCCGAAAAGCCATACTCGCAAAGCAAATCGATTGGTCATTGCAAGCAATATTCGTCAGCAAATCATTTTCTTTGCTGCCAAGCGTTTGCATTTGTTGCCACGTTTGTGCATTTACTGGCTGGATCACCGCCTGCAACAAACCCCAAAACACAAAAACAGCTCTTGCGTGCTTACTCATTGGTTAAATTTCGAAGCTATATTTGCAAAAAAATATTGACATCACTATGAAAAATAAAGGATTACTCGGGATTTGGTTGGTCATTGCCCTCACAATAATCGGCATGGGTTGTAAAAAAAAGGATGCCGAAGCAGTGGCCATTGCCCCCACTGGCAATCCAGCGATCGACAAGCTATCCGTAGCCATTGCTAATAACCCCAACGATCCAAAGTTGTTTTTTGCCCGAGCAAAAGCATTTTATGACAACGAAGGCTATGATGAAGCCATTCAAGATTTGCAACGCGCCCTCCGCAAAGATTCAACAAATGTGGATTACCTCCATTTGCTAGCTGATGTTTACTTGGATTATTTCAAGTCTTACCAAGCCTTGAAAACCATGGAAAAGGTGGTGCGTTTATATCCTGAACGAATTCCATCTTTGTTAAAAATGAGCGAATTTCAGTTGATTTTAAAAAATTCTGATGCTTCGCTCAAGACGCTAGATCAAGTCCTCAAAATTGACCCACAAAATGCCGAAGCGTATTTTATGCTGGGTATGAATTTTAAGGAAAAAAAAGACACCGCGCGTGCCATCAATAGTTTTCAAACTGCCGTAGAAAACGATCCCGATTTGGTTGATGCCTGGATCAATTTAGGGCAATTACACGCCGGCCTCAAGAACGACATCGCTGCCCGTTATTTTGAAAGTGCTCTTCGCATCCAACCCAATAGTTTGACCGCCATTCATGCCAAGGCTTACTATTTACAAGAAAAAGGCGATCTTAAAGGCGCATTGGCTTTGTTTAAAAAAATGGCTGCCATCAATCCGCAAAATGAAGTTGCCTATTATAATGCAGGATTGCTTTATCTTGATTTGGATTCTTTGCAATCAGCTTATCAACAGTTTGATTTAACGCTAAAAGTTGCTCCGTTGCACATCCGTGCTTTTTACTTCCGCGGATTGGCTGCTGAAATGCTCGGCAACCCCAAACAAGCAAAAGCAGACTATACTCAGGCACTAAAATTAGCGCCCGATTATATCAAACCGAAAGAGGGGCTTGCACGTTTGGACAAAAAATAACCGACTTAAAATTTATTTCCTCTGCAACCTTTTTTAACATCTCCTGTCCATTGAGGGGTATGAAAAAAATAAGGTAACATGGAAAGTAAGACCCGTAAGGCGCTTTCAGCAGCAGGAAAAATATTGCCATTGGAGGCGGGCGCCAAAAAATCGGGTCATTACCAAACCCATAAGATCGTACCATTGGATTACAACAACACACACCGAGAACTGGTAGAAAAATGCAAACGAGGCGACAGACCGTCGCAATTCGAGCTCTATCGTCTTTACTCAAAGGCTATGTACAACGTTTGTTTGCGCATGCTAAGAGACGAGTCTGACGCGGAGGATGTGTTGCAAAATGCTTTTATCGATATTTTCACCAAGCTGAGCAGCTTTAAATTTGAATCTTCGATAGGAGCATGGATAAAAAAGGTGGTGGTTAACAACTGCATCAATTTTTTAAAAAAACGCCGGCTTCAGTTTACCGAAATTGAAGAAAAACACGGGCACATTATATCAGAAGAGGAAACCCATGGTGATGAATACTTTGGCCTGAACGTAGAGAGCGTCAAAAAAGCCTTAGGTTCTTTACCAGATGGTTATCGGGTAGTTTTTTCTTTGTATTTGCTTGAAGGGTATGATCACCAAGAAATTGGCGAGATACTTGGGATTAGTGAAGCTACTTCGAAGTCACAGTACAGCAGAGCAAAACAAAAATTAAAAGACCTACTCAACAACCAGCGTCAGGTATCCAACTACTAGCCTACTGCTGATTTTGGAAATCAATTCCAGATTAGTAGCTGACTACAAAACAATTGCGCCATGCAAAGGGACAATTTAGAACAATTTATTTTTGAAAATCGCGAATCCTTTGACGATGCCACTCCAAGCCTCAAGGTTTGGGGAGAAATCGATCGGGCCATAAGCGCGCCCAAACTAAAAACCATGAAGCTGCGGTCTTTAATGCGTATTGCGGCGGCCATTGCCTTACTCCTGATCACCGGAGGCGTTGTTGGAAGCTATTTGTCTCGTTCACAACACGAAGACACAGCCACTATCATTGACGCGGTTGCCCCCGAATACATGGAAATGGAACAATACTACCAGGATCAGATCAATACCAAGGTGAAACAGTTGACGCAGTACGATCCCAACTCACCAGTACTCAAAGACCTGAAACAGATGGATCAGGCCATGACGGAACTTAAAGATGAATTGAAAAACGCGCCGAAAGGCAAAGAAGAAGAGATTGTGGCAACCATGATCCAAACATACCAAACCAAAGTGGCCATTCTGGAACGTGTACTCGAATACATGCGCCAAGCAAAACCACAAAATTCAAAATCAACGAGCAATGAAATCAGCATGTAATTGGAGCGGGATACTTTTAGGGCTAGCGTTGACCGTATTGGCTCTTCCAGCATGGGCTTTTGGCGAATACACCAAAACCATCAAGAAAGAATTTGATATCAACGCCACCGGTACAACCTACTTGATCAACAAATACGGCAAAACAGATGTGAAAATCTGGGACAAAAACCGGGTAAAAATTTCTGTTACCATCGTTGTTAATGCCTCAACAGAAGCTAGTGCTCAAACTGTTTTTGATCGCATTAAAATCAATTTTTCAAATGCAGCGGACTACGCCAAGGCGGAAACCAGTATTGAATCTTCTTCTCGGAGTTGGTTTAATAGCTTTACGAATAATGGAAAATCCGACTACCGCATCAATTATGAGGTATATATGCCCGCCACCTGCAATTTGAACGTCAATCAAAAATATGGCGACCTCTATGCGGCCGCTATCACTGGGAAAGCCGATGTAGAAGTAAAATATGGCAATTTCAAATTGGAGGAAGTAGGAGATGATTCAAAAATCGTTCTTGCTTATGGTCACGGCGCTCTTGTAAAAGGCAAAGACTTGAATCTGGACATCAGCTATGGCGAGCTCAACGTTGGCGAAAGCGCCAATCTTACGCTCGACTCTCATTATTCCACTTTCAACTTGGATAAAATTGGTTCTGTATCTGGCGATACCAAATACGACAACTTCAATATTGGCAACATGCAAGGGCTAAAATTGGATGGCCAATACGATAATTTTAAGATCGGCGAAGCTACTACCTTGGAAATGAATTGCCAGTATACTCAGGTTTCGGTAGCTAAGATTTGGAAATCGATTGATTTGGATCTGAATTATGGCAGCGCCAAAGTACGCTTGGCAAAAAATGTCAGCAGCGCCAACATCAACGGCAATTACACCGATGTGAGCGTAACCGCTGAACCTGGCTTAACCATGCAGATGGAAGTCAACTCCAATTACGCCCCCATCCGTTACCCCACCGAGTTGGAGGTCACCACCGATTCCAAAAAAGGCTCAGCGCATTATGTGAAAGGCTTTATGGGTAAATCATCTGGCGGAGTTGTATTAAAAGCAACCCTCAATTATGGAGGATTTAAGTTGATAAAAGAATAATGGATTGCTTTTTGGTTATATTCGTAGCGGATCGTGGATTTGTAAAAAATGTAAAAGTTTAGGTCGCTCACATTTCGGCCAAAAAAGGTCAAATTTTTGGCTCGAAACCGCTGACCTAAACTTTTGCTAACGAATATAACCAAAAAGCATACCCTATGACCATTAAATTTTGTGGCGCAGCTAGAGAAGTTACGGGCAGTTGTCATTTAATTACGCTCGATAGCGGTTTTACCATTCTACTGGATTGTGGATTGTATCAAGGCCACGATCATGCTTTCGAAGATTTCAATAACAAATGGCTTTTTGACCCCAGCACCCTTAATTGTTTGGTGTTATCTCATGCCCACATCGATCATACCGGTCGCATTCCTAAATTGGTAAAAGATGGATTTACCGGTAAGATCCACAGTACCCACGCCACGCGTAGCCTTTCCAATCTCATGTTGCTCGATAGCGCAATGATCCAAGAACGGGAAGCGCAATATCAAAACCACGACAAATCTGGCCAAAGTGAAGATGAGCAAAGCGACGCGCCACTCTACACCACCGAAGATGTAAAAAATACGATCGAACTTTTTTCATCCTACCCATACAATGAATGGTTTCCTATCCACGAGAACGTGGAGGTACAATTTAGAGATGCTGGCCATATTTTGGGTAGCGCCAATGTAACCCTCCGCATTCAAGAAAATGGCGTTACTAAAATGCTGGGGTTCACCGGCGATATTGGCCGCCCCAACCGCCCCATCCTGCGTGATCCACAACCCATGCCTGAGGTAGAATTTCTGATCAGCGAATCTACTTATGGCGATCGGGAACATCAAAGCGCTCCGGAAGAGACCGAACATTTTACCAAAATCATTCTGGATACTTGTGTTGAAAGAAAAGGGAAATTACTCATTCCTGCCTTTAGCGTGGGCCGCACCCAGGAAATCGTTTTTATCCTTGATAAATTGGCATCAGCCGGGATATTACCCCATATACCTGTTTACGTAGACAGTCCGCTGGCCGTAAACGCCACCATGGTTTTTGGATCTCATCCCGAATGTTTTGATGACGATCTATCTTCTTATATCCTTAACGATCCCAATCCTTTTGGTTTTAACGGATTGCATTACATTCAAAAAGTGGAAGATTCTAAAGCTTTAGCAGAATCACATGTGCCTTGCATCATCATCAGCTCTTCCGGTATGATCAATGCGGGTAGAATCAAACACCATGTTTTTAACGAGATCGACAAACCGAACAATACCCTCTTAATCGTTGGCTATTGCTCTCCTGAGACGCCGTGTGGCCGACTACGCCAAGGGGTAGATCACATCAAATTATTCGGCCAAACCAAGGCAGTTCGCGCCAAAATAGAAACCATGGATTCTTTCTCGGCACACGGTGACCGAAAGGAAATGCTAGCTTTTTTACAAAATCAAAAAAACAGCGCCAAGCGGATTTTTCTCGTACACGGAGATTACAAAGTTCAGCAGTCTTATGCTGATCTGCTCCTAAAAGATGGTTTTGCGCAGGTTGATATTCCCACTTTGGGAGAAGAGGTTAAATTGTAACCCCGATAGCCATGAATCCTTATGTTGAAAAACTGCACCAGATTGCAGAGAAGCCATCACGTAATATCATCGGGTTGATGTCTGGTACTTCCTTGGATGGACTTGACGTGGCTCTTTGTGAAATACGAGGATTTGGAAGCGATACGCAAGTTGCGCTTCAGCAATTCACCACTGTTGGTTTTGATCCGTTTATCAAGTCAGAAATCCGCAAAGTTTTTGCCCAGCGCCACATTGATTTTCAGCACCTTTGCTTGCTGCATCCTTTTATTGGCAAGGTTCACGGCGAAATGATCAATCAATGTTTGGCAAAATGGAATATACCAGCTGAACAAATCGATTTGGTAGCCAGTCACGGCCAGACGGTTTTTCATGCTCCAAAAATTCAGCATCAGATTGAGGGGTATGGCAATGCCACATTACAAATAGGCGATGGCGATCATGTAGCTGTAACCACGGGCATTATCACGCTTAGTGATTTTCGGATGCGGCACATCGCAGCAGGAGGAGAAGGAGCGCCATTGGCGGTTTACGGAGATTATTTCGTTTTTTCCAAACCTGGCGAGGACCGCATTCTGCTCAACATGGGCGGTATTGCCAACTTTACGTTTCTTGCTGGCGATATGGATGCTAGTAAAGTATTCACTTCCGATACAGGTCCTGGGAATACCCTGCTCGATGCGGTGACCCGCCGTTTTTTTCCTGAAAAAGATTACGATGAAGACGGCAAATTGGCATTTGCTGGCGAGATTTTACCAGAATTGCTCGCTGCACTAAAAGATCAGGAATTTTTTGCAGCACCATTCCCTAAAACTACCGGACCTGAAGTATTCAATATCGAATTTTTGGAACGCGCTCAGGCGATCACGCATACACAAGATGCGCGCCCACAAGACCTTCTCCGTACCCTTGTGCAATTAAGTGCGGAAACCATTGCGGCTGGCGTACAAGCCACCATAGGCGCCTCAACTACTCAACTCTTTATGAGCGGCGGCGGCATGCACAATCCAGCATTGGTAACAACACTGCAAAAATTGTTGGCGCAATGTATTTTTAGAAAGACTGACGAGTTGGGGATCCCTGGTGATGCCAAAGAGGCTGTATTATTTGCCATTTTAGCCAATGAAACAGTAGCAGGAGGCGCCACATCTTTTGGAAACCGGCACAAAGTCCCTTCCGTATCGATGGGAAAAATATCTTGGCCAGGCTAGAATGCAAAAAGGGCAAGTTCAAATAGGCTTCATAGCGCCATTTGAACTTACCCTTTTTGCACCCCAACTCAATCTAAAAAAGAGTTCTGGTTCTTCTAATCTTTCTTTTCGCTTTGAATACGGTTGAGTACCAACTGCGCTTTGATCAAAAAGTCGGAATGGTGGAACATGTATTCGTTGTGAATCATCATCAAGCGTGCTGCATCATAAGCTGCCGATTTAGGAACAATCTGACGCGCAGCGATGGGGTGGAGCCAATATTCCAAGTTGTTGGAACGCAAATAAGAACGATCCATTTCGAAATTGGTCACTACCGATAACTTGTTCAAGGAGAAAAGGTAATCCGTTTCCTTGTTCATGTCTTTTTGCAAGTCGATGATGTTGTATCGGTCGAAGTGTGCACCTGAGCGTTCGCAGAGAAAGATATCCCGGCGACCATCAAAAACGACGACATCCCGAAATTTGTACTTTTGGAAGTTTTTCAGGAGGAAGTTTTTGATTGGCATCTTTGAAGATCGGAGCTTGTTGAATTCTTCTTTCAGCTGATCTTCGTTCAACTTAAATTCTTCATCGTAAGGACGACGACGGTTGGTGCGTAGGTTGATTACTTCCTTACCTCGCCCCATGGTGTGGCCCAGCTCATTGACCTTGGAAAAAACGCTGACGATGTCAACGTTGGCCTGGTTTTCCCAGCTTTCCAAGAAAATTTTGTTGCTACCCGTTTCAAAGACCAAAAGCGCTATCTCGCTAATTGCGTAGAAATTAGGGTAACCACCGTAGATGTTGCCATACTTCAGTTCTAAAAATGCTATACTTCTGTTCACGGTCAAAATAGGTTAATTGGTCTAGTAATGTTTAATCCCTTTGTTTTGTTTCCTCTGTCGGCTAAAAATAGCTTTTCTCGTGGTAATTTCAACGAAAATACAACAATAACTCATTTTGGAATGCAAAGATATACTTCATGCGGAATGGAAAGGTGAAATTTTGGCGAATTTATTTTTTTGTCCTGAGAGGCGCAAAGCGCAGGCGTAGCCAAAACTACGGCGAGCATTTGCAACGAAGTAGGGCGAAAAAAGAAAGAGTCAAAAGTCACCTGGTCATTCCGCATGAAGTATCGTATTGCCGCTAAATTAAAAAGTGCCCATTCTCATATATTTTTTCGCCATCGGTAAATATTTGACCACCGTTTTTCATGTTGGTGATCATATCCCAATGTACCGCCGACTCATTTTTACCACCGGTTTGCAAATACGATTGCCCAATGGCCAAGTGCACTGTACCACCAATTTTTTCATCAAATAAAATGTTTCGAGTCATTTGATTGATGTCGTAATTGGTACCGATGGCCGCTTCTCCAAATCTGCGCGTTCCTTCAATGGCAAATACTTGATCTAGAATTTCTTTGCCTCTTTTAGCTTCCCACTTCTCAATATAGCCATTTTTTACCCATAAAGTAGCTTCTTCTACCTCGTGACCATGATATAAAGCAGGAAAAGAAAAACGCACTACCCCATTGACGGAGTCCTCTACCGGCGAGGTATACACTTCACCGGAAGGCATGTTGGTTTGGCCATCGGAGTTGATCCAGGTACGGCCTTGGGTAGAAAAAGTAAGGTCAATTCCATCGCCCAAGTACTTCACTTCTTGGCACTGATTTAAATGCTTCACAATGTGCTCTTGCGATTTGCGCACTTTAATCCAGCTTTCTATGGGGTCGGTATCATAAAGTTTACAAGCGCCAAAAACAAATTTTTCATATTCCTCCAGCGACATACCAGCCTCCTGCGCGCTCGCACGGGTAGGAAACTGGCACAAATTGCGCTTCAGTTCGCGGGTAGCCGTGCGTTGAAAATAAAGAGCAGATAATTTTTTATGGGCGGCTTGAGTGATGCGCGATTTGGCGCTATCGACCCCGGAGTCGTCTTTGAGGTTATAGGGCGCGCGGATGTACAAATAAGCATTGTACGTCTCCATAGCCGTCTTGTAAAGCGGCGAGATGTGCTCCAATTGCGCGCCATTAGATTCTTGGAAAAAAATACGGTTCTGCTCCCGAAAATCCAATTCAACATCCACCAGTGCTCCAGCACGCAAAGCACTACGGTAAACTTCACGAACCAAAGGCTCAGCCAGCAAAGTAGATCGGATAAAGAGTTTTTCGCCAGGCCGAAGTTCCATGCAATAATGGGTCAAAAGGGCGGCGTATTTTTCGAGTATTGTGTTCATTTTTGGGCCGATTAAATCTCAAAATGTATTACCAATGCTGCGACTGATAAGGATAGCGAATATGGTATTGCTTTTTGATCAATTGCAAAACCTGACTACGTAGTTCATCAATATTTTCTTTGGTAAGCGCAGAAACAAAAATATTGTCGTGGTCAAAAAGGTGCTTTAGCGTGCCTTGTAAACCTTCTTCAATTTCAAATTTAGCTTCTGGCTCTAAAAAGGGATCGTAATTGAGCTCGCGGTAACGATCGATCTTGTTAAAAATAAAAAGCGTGGGTTTGTCATAGGCGTTCAATTCCTGCAACGTGCTGTTGACCGTGCGAATATGGTCTTCGTGCTGCGGGTGTGAAATGTCGACCACATGCAATAAGATGTCGCTTTCCCGCACTTCATCCAACGTAGATTTGAAGCTTTCGATCAAGTGGTGTGGCAGTTTCCGGATAAACCCTACCGTATCCGACAGCAAAAATGGAACCCCTTCCCAAGCTACTTTGCGAACGGTAGTATCTAGGGTAGCAAAAAGTTTGTTTTCGGCAAAAACATCGGACTTGGTCAATAGATTCATCAAAGTTGACTTACCCACGTTGGTGTAGCCTACAAACGCTACACGAATCAATTCCCCGCGATTTTTGCGTTGTGTCGTATTTTGAAGGTCAATTTTGTCCAATTTTTTCTTCAAAAACGCAATTTTATCGCGAATAATCCGGCGGTCAGTTTCGATTTCCTTTTCACCCGGTCCGCGCATCCCGATACCGCCTCGCTGGCGCTCCAAGTGCGTCCACAACCCGCGCAGGCGGGGCAACAGGTATTGCATTTGCGCTAGCTCTACCTGTGTTTTTGCCTGAGCCGTTTGGGCGCGGGTGGCAAAAATATCCAGAATCAAACTACTGCGGTCAATGATCTTAACCTTTAGTTCTTCTTCCAGGATGTTGGTTTGTTTGCCGGTAAGGTCATCGTCAAAAATGACCATACTTACTTTGGGGTGGGTTCTGACGTATTGTTGGATTTCTTCCAGTTTCCCTTTGCCGATAAAAGTTTTGGAATCTGGTTGCGCCATTTTTTGTACAAACCGCTTGATGCTTTCGGCGCCTGCTGTTTCGGCCAAAAACTCCAACTCATCGAGATATTCTTCAATCAGCGCTTCCGATTGTCCCTGCTGAATGATGCCTACCAGAACCGCTTGTTCGGGTTCTTGTTTTATCCCAGTTTTCTTCTTTTCTCCTAAGTTCCAATCGCTTCCCATAAATCTTTTTTCGCTACACTTCAATCCTAACGTTACACTATTAACAAAAACAGTTGATGCAGCTTAATGTTGCTCCAACCAGCTGGCGGGGTTCAATCTTTGTTTTTCCCGCCACACCTCAAAATGAATTTCGGGTTTTTCCACACTCACTCTACCAATCTCTTGACGGGCGTTGATGGCTTCTCCCCGTTTTACAAAAACCTCCTGCATATTGGAATACACTGTATAGTATTGTCCATGCTGGATGATAACGATATGTTGATAACCCGGTATAAATTGTGAACCGGCCACTTTACCATCACAAACGGCCTTCACTTTCCCTAACCCCTGCGTACGGATATCAATTCCATTGTTGGTAACTTTAACATCTTTAAACTTGGGATGTTGGAAAGTCCCAAATCCGCGCACCACTTGGCCTTCCAGCGGCCAGGGAAGGCGACCGCGCTGTCCGGAAAAGGCAACACTTACCCCTGTTTCTGGTTCAGATGGTTCACTTACGGGACGAATGGGGGTACTATTTTCGTTGCCTCGTTCCCGGTTTTTTTCTTTATCGGCTACTACAGAAGTAGCGGTTTCCACCATTCGCGCTTTTTTCTTTTTGGCCGAAATTTCTGCTCGAATCACATTCTCGATAACCGAATTGAGTTTATTGTGGGCCGTTTCTTGGGTATTCAACTCGTTGAGCAATTTGCGTTCGTCGGTTTTTAAAGCTTTTAGGGTTTTGTTTTTATCATCGAGTTCAGTAGTTAAGCCTTTTTTTTGTTGCTCCAAACTGGCCAATAAATTTTCCTTTTCGGCTTTACGGGCATTCAACTGTTTCATTTTTCCCTTCAAAGTAATCAGGGTTTCGGCAATTAACTTTGCTTGTTTTTTTCGATAGCGCCCATACTGCCGAATGTATTGCCAGCGGCGCATCGCATCGTTAAGGCTTTTTGCGGAAAAAAGAAAAACCAAATAACTTTGGTTCAATTTGTGGCGTAGGGCAACACGAACCATTTGAGCATATTCTGTTTTGAGCCGTACCACATCATCGTTAAGTGATTCTACAACTTCATCCGTTTTTTGAATGCTGGCCTCGGTGAAGTCAATTTCTTGGTGCAGGGTATTGATGAGCTGTTGACGTCTTTTAACTTGACCTTGAAGAGTCAAAAAGACACCGAGCATGGCTTCTTTGTTTTTCCTTGTTTCTTGAAGGCGGGAATTGGTTTGATCAATCTCATGAATAAGGCTGCGCCGCCGATCTTCCAAGTCTTTGCGACTTTGGGCAGGAAGCCATGACCCTATACAAAATAGGCCGATCAATAAGATCCAAGCGGGCGGTGTATTATTTCCCTTTTTTAAATTTAGCCGGAACATCGAAAGGCATTGTCGTTGGAACATTTAGCGTTACCTGTGAAAATTGAATACCTATTTCTACCTTGCCAGTTTCCTGGCTATTGAACGATAGTTTACGAAGATAGGAAAAATCTTGCTTATCTGGGGTTTGATTGTACTCTTCAAAATCCAAATTTAACTGCCGATCTACTGTTGGTTCAATGTATTGCATATTGCGCAGGCGAAAAGTTGCCGACTCTAAGGAATAGCGCACTTCTTTGTCGGTTGATTTATCCAAAAGTTCTAATCGATCTCCGTTGGTATTGCTACTAAGATTGCGGGATAGAAAAAATGGATTGCCCAAAAGAATTTGCTGTAGGATGGTAAAGCTAGGCGGCAATTGGTATTCTTTGGCCAGGTATTCTAAGCCATAGGAAGCATAATCATCGTTGAAACGATCAAGAATGTAAACGGAATCAGGAGTAATCAGCGCTCGGGCCACTTCAAAACCTAGTTTGCGCAATGAAATCCAAACGGCGCTGTCTTTTTGCATTTTGATCAAAGCGGTGCCTTGAATCGATAAGCTATTGCTGTGAAAGTCAATTTTTGCCTTTCCATCCAGCCATTTTGCTTTTACCTGTTGCGTTTCAAGTTTGCGCAATATGGCTTGAGTTGAGTTAGGGTTTTCTTCCGTTTTAGTTACTTTTTTGATGGTGTTGCATCCCATCATACCTAAGGCGGCAAAAAAAGCAAACGCGTAAAAAAGTCGGATTGAGAAAGACATAAGGTTATTCATATAGTTTTTTGTCGGCTATTTTTTTCTTCAAAATGGCGGAAAAACTCCCGTTTTTGATGGATTGTTCCCATTGCAATGAGGCGCCATTGGTATCACCTAATTTATAAAGTACATCTCCAAAATGCTCCAACAGCAGCGGATTACCTTTATTTAACAAAGGTTCCAGCAAGGCTTTGGCTTCTGCCAAGTTGTTGTTTTTATATTTTGCCCGAGCAAAATATTGCGTAATTTCCATTGATTGCCCCAATTCGTAAGCTTTTTGAGCGATGGTCAAAGCTTGTTCTGTTGAATTGGTGCGCATGCTGAGGCTATAGGCTTGTCGGGCGAGCGTAATTGCCGAAGTGGGGTTGAGCTGCAAAGCCTGATTAAAAAGTGGATCTGCAGCTGTGAAATTTTCTAGTGCGCTAAAAACCAAGGCTTGTAAGCTGAGAATTTGTTGTCTCAAGTTCACATCTTTAGCACTAATGGGCAATGCCTGATCCAACCAATCGGCCGAGGCGGTATAATTGCTCAACAAAAAATTGGCCCACCCGGCCATTAAATACGGATAAGGCTTATTGGGAAAAATTTCAGTTGCTGCTGCACATTTTTGGGCTAATGTTTTACAATCTCCAAGAGCTTGGTAGCATTGCAGTAATTTTTCCCAAACGGGATATGCGGCATCATCGAGCTCTAAAGCTTTAAGGTATTTTTCTGCTGCGCTTTTATTATTTCCACCCATCCGATCCACATCACCAGTAATGGCGAAGGCTTTGGCTTCCGTGGGGTGTACGCGTTCTAACACCGCCGTTAGATCCAAGAGACTTTGATCTGGTGTTTGCACCACTTTCAACAAAGGCTGTAGTTTGGCTATTTTTAAATCGATGGCTACCGATGGATCTTCAAAAGAGGCCAGAAGGTTATTTACAGCGGGGTTTGCACTGTTCATAACTTCCGCAGTCAATGCCATTTTAGCGCGCGCCGATTTGGGATCGATGTTTAAAATGGATTGATAAGCGGCTTTAGCTTGAGCTTTATCACCAATTTTTTCAAAAAAATCGGCCAAAGCATAATGATAGTCTATATTTTTCGGAAAAGCGGCTACTAGTCGCTGCAATTCTTTAGCTGCTTTTTTGTTATCCCCCAGAGCTGCGTAGATCGCATATTTTTGATGCAGCGCTTCAGCATTTGTGCCAGTACGTTTTTCTAACTCATCCAATGCTTTGACCGCTGCGGAAGCTTCACCCGCTTTTTGCAACAATTCAGCCCATTTAAAGTAATAGCTGGTTTGGGTAGGATATAATTTGATTAGTTCCTCATAAACTTTTGCCGCATCGGATGATTTATCCATTTTCTGGTTAATATCAGCGATCAAGAGGCGATACCAAACGTTGGTTGGTTCAGATTGAACAGCTAGCTGTGCCAATCGCAGCGCTTCTTCGTAATGTTGGGCGTGCAAGTGTAGGCGTGCAGACTCATACGCAGCGAGGGCGTCGTTGGGAATACGTTCTAAAATTTTTTGATAAATACCCAGCGCTTTTTCTTCATTGCCAAGCATTTTTTCCCTGCTGGCTTCAACTACTAGTTTTTCGATCTCGATCCGGTCTTTACCAGGCTCGGTGACTTGGGCAGCTAGTGTGCCTTGAAAAAAAATTACCAGTAAAAAAAAGATTAACCCGCTGAACTGCTGCTTCCTACGCATACTACCATCATTTATCACTGAAACTTGGCGCTTAAGTGATGAATTCCCCACTTAAGCGCCAGGCAATATACAACAAGCAGCCAGCTGATTAGGTTGCTTGCATATTATTTTTGAATCACTGTAAAGTCTCCAATGCTCAATTCTTGAAGGTGCGCCAAGTAATGTACCTGATTGCCCACCATCGATCTTGATAAAGTAGCTGAAGTGATTACTGTATCATTTTGTATAACGCTATCTTGTACAACCGAATTTTCCACCCGGCAATTGCTTCCCAAAGATACAAAGGGACCTACAACGGTATTGACCAATTTGGTGTTGGCGCCAATGTGGCAAGGCGGAATCACCACGCTATTTTCCAATACCACTCCAGGTTCCATTTGATTTTGGTCGCCTTGTTTCAATTCTAGTATTCGCCGATTGGTATCCAGAACATTGTCTTTATTGCCGCAATCCAGCCATTCATCAATGATAGCTGGGCGAAAGCGAGATCCTAGGTTTTTCATGTTTTCCAAAACCGAAGTTATTTGGAACTCACCTTTATCTCGCAAGTTATTATCGATCAAATATTGTACTTCCTGCCGGAAATAGTCGCCGTCGCGGAAATAATAAATCCCCACAATGGCCATATCCGATACGAAGACAGGAGATTTTTCTACAAATTCCGTAATCACGTCATTCTCATCTACTTGAATGACCCCAAAGTTGGCCGGATTATCCACCCGTTTTACCCAAATGATACCGTCTTCTTCTTGGTTGAAAGAAAAATTTGCCTTAAACAAGGTGTCAGCAAAAACCACGATGGTTGGCCCGCTTAAGCTTTCTTTAGCACAATAGATGGCATGTGCCGGACCCATGGGATCTTCTTGGTGGTAAATGGAGCACTTGGCGCCAACCCCTTCGGCAATTACACAAAGTTGTTTTTCAACTGCTAAACCAAAATCACCAATTACAAATGCGATTTCATCTATTTGAACATCCAAGGAGGCGCTGAAATCTTCAACAATCCATTGAACGATGGGCTTTCCGGCAATTGGAATGAGCGGTTTAGGTACGGTCAGGGTGTGAGGGCGAAGTCTGGAACCACGCCCAGCCATGGGAATAATAATTTTCATACGTGATTTGAATTTAATTTAATTTAAGCGTTCTGTAAAATGCAGTTTTTTGGTCTTGAACGATGTATTTTAGAGTGTTTTTGGATTTTTAGTTCGAAGCGAAAATGAATTAAAATATGCAGCACGAATAAAAAATCCGAACACACTTTTATTACCCAAGATGTTTACGAATAATTTTTATAACTGTTTGATTTTCGCGGATAAAATAGTGGATGAAAACGGGATTATTTCGCTACAAAGAGCTTCCTATTAAAATTCATCCCAATTTCTATGCAACAAGGACAAAAAATAAGATGCCTTTGGAATCAAAACGAGTAGACTCCAAAGGCAATTTTTTTTCAAACCCTTATTCTACAATGGTAACTTTCATCATGTTGGTACGATGTCTTCGTTCCAACGGCATGGTTGCCGTGTTCACTACAATATCACCTACTTTAATAATACCCTCGTTTTTCAAGATTTGTGTCACATCCGTTATGGTTTCATCCGTAGTTGTGAAGCGGTCATAGTAGAAGCACTTCACTCCCCACACCAAGTTTAATGTGGCCAGCATGCTCATTTTATCTGAGAAAATATAGATGCCCGTAGCATTATGCGGACGGTAGCTCGATAGTTTGAAGGCAGTATAGCCCGAACTAGTCATACCAATGATGGCTTTTGCTTTAATATCTTCAGCTGTTTTAGCAGCATTGAAACATACCGCGTCAGAAAGAAAAGTTCTAGACTTTGCAGAAGGAACCGGACGACGATCAGCAAAAGTGAAAAATTTCTCTGCTTCCTTGATGATTTTCACCATCGATTCCACTACAACTTTTGGGTGTTTACCTACTGAAGTTTCGCCGCTAAGCATTACGGCATCGGCGCCATCCAATACCGCATTGGCAACGTCAGTTACCTCAGCGCGGGTTGGAGTAGGATTGGTAATCATGCTATCCATCATTTGAGTGGCAACGATTACCGGACGGGCACGTTGGATGCATTTTTTTACAATCATCTTTTGCAAACCAGGAACTTGCTCGATGGGTACTTCAATCCCTAGGTCGCCACGAGCTACCATAATACCGTTTGAAGCTTTGATGATTTTATCAATTTTCTCGATTGCTTCTGGTTTTTCGATTTTGGCAATGATCTTGGCTGGGTGACCGCGTTCTTCCAAAATATCACGCAACTGGCGAATGTCTTTTGCGGTACGTACAAATGAAAGCGCGATCCAGTTGATCGGTTGTGTGAGCATAAACTCAAGGTCGATCAAGTCTTTTTCTGTCAAAGAAGGTAATGAAACCTTAGTATTGGGCAAGTTTACCCCTTTCCGAGAAGAAAGTGTGCCGCCAAAAAGCACTTTGAGTTTTACAGTGTCCACCCGATTGGTCTCCACTACCTCGAAAACCAGTTTCCCATCATCCACCAGAACCTTTTCGCCTGGCTTAACATCTTTGGGAAATTCCTGGTAACTCATATAAATACGCTCCATATTGCCTTCGCATTTCTCATTGACGAAGGTTACGATGTCGTTTTCCTTGAGTTCAAGCGCATTATTTTCAATCACGCCAACTCGAAGTTTTGGTCCTTGCAAATCGGCCAAAATGCCTACATGCATGCCATACTTTTCATTGATGTAGGTGATGTGGTTGATTACCTGCAAGTGATCCTCATGTGCGCCATGAGAAAAATTGAGCCGGAAAATGTTTACCCCAGCTCTAGCAAGCTCAAGTAAGGACTCATAAGAGCTGATCGCCGGGCCAACTGTGGCGACAATCTTGGTGTTCTTTTCGTGTGCTGGATTTTCCATTAGTGCAATTAAAAGTGTTGAGTATTTGAAAGGGCAGATGTTTCGGCTGCCAAGAAAACAAATTGTTGCTAACTAAGTGTAAAATATACAATAATTCTTTCGTAAAAGTAAGTTTATATCCCTTAAAATCAAATAGCAGATACCCCTGTATTGTAGTTCCTGGAAAAAAAACCTTAAAAACTTTGTTTATCAAGGCAGTTCTATTTTACTTTGCAGGTGCATTCGTAAACCAATAAAGCACGTTTCTTATGTCAAGCATTGCAGAAAGAGTAAGCAAAATCATCGTCGACAAGCTAGGAGTAGACGAATCGGAAGTTACCCCAGAAGCTAGCTTCACGAATGACCTGGGAGCTGACTCTCTGGACACCGTTGAGTTAATTATGGAGTTTGAGAAGGAATTCGACATCGCGATTCCCGATGAACAGGCTGAAAATATTCAAACTGTTGGTCTAGCTGTCAAGTATCTGGAAGAAAACCAGAAGAAGGTGTAATTTTTTTACACTTCGTTAAATCCACGAGCTCGTTTGATATGTGGCTCGTGGGTTTATTTTTTTCAAAGATGTATTGTATTCTCAAGCTATTCTATTCAGCCCCACAAAAGCCCGAATATGAGAAGAGTTGTCGTAACTGGTTTGGGGGCGCTTACTCCCATCGGTAATACCCTTAATGAATACCTTTATGGACTTCAAAATGGTGTAAGTGGCGCGGGGTTAATTACCCTTTTTGATGCAACCCAGTTCAAAACCCATTTTGCCTGCGAAGTCAAAAATTTTGATCCTGAAGTTTTTATTGATAAAAAAGAAGCGCGCCGGATCGACCGTTTTACCCAGTTTGCACTGGTAAGCGCCGATGAAGCTATTGTTGATTCTGGTCTGGATCAGATTTTAGATCAGCTTGATGCCGATCGGATTGGCGTTATTTGGGCATCTGGAATAGGCGGGTTGCGCTCATTGGAAGAAGAGATTGAAGGATTTTCAGCCGGCAATGGTACGCCGCGCTACAATCCTTTTATGATACCTAAAATGATTGCAGATATTGCCGCTGGGCAAATATCCATCAAATATGGGTTTAGAGGTATAAACTATGCTACCGTTTCTGCTTGTGCTTCTGCCTCTCATGCCATTATGAATAGTTTCGATGCCATCCGATTGGGTCGGAACGACATCATCGTCACCGGCGGTTCAGAAGCTGCAGTTACTAAAGCAGGAATTGGCGGGTTTAATGCCATGAAAGCACTTTCTACTCGTAATGATGATTTCAAAACGGCTTCTCGCCCTTTTGATCTAGATCGCGATGGTTTTGTACTAGGCGAAGGAGCTGGTTCCTTAATCCTAGAAGATCTGGAGCACGCAAAAAAACGCGGCGCCAAAATATATGCCGAAATCGTAGGTGGTGGTGCTACTGCGGATGCGTATCATGTAACTGCGCCACATCCCGAAGGATTGGGTGCTCAAAATGTGATGCGGGTAGCTTTAGCCGATGCTCA
>Ga0114963_10001165_pt1 | contig 18173 bp, 19 predicted proteins | sample C_131016_EF_Meta_FD_87019 | JGI IMG/M metagenome (GOLD analysis project Ga0114963, IMG submission 87019) | Freshwater microbial communities from Lake Croche, Canada to study carbon cycling - C_131016_EF_MetaG | ecosystem: Environmental > Aquatic > Freshwater > Lake | place: Lake Croche, Canada...
ACGAGTTGAGCGCGCTTGCTTTTGACGAATTTTGTAGGCTTCTTTGAGGGGGCCTTCGCACTGTGCGTAAAGTTTGGCGATGAGCGCTTCATCACGAGCAGCAGGTTGCCAATCCCATTCTTCTTTACCGGCTTCTTCAGCTAACTGAATGATCATTTCGATCACGGGCTGCATCGCCTGGTGGCCATGCACAACCGCACCCAACATGACATCTTCAGGCAATTCCTGCGCTTCAGATTCCACCATCAGTACCGCTTGGGAAGTTCCCGCAACGACCAAATCCAGTTGTGAGGTTTTGAGTTCAGTCACGGACGGATTCAAGATAAATTGTCCGTTTGCATACCCTACGCGAGCGGCACCAATGGGGCCGTTAAAGGGCACACCTGCCAGCATAACGGCTGCACTTGCGCCAATCACAGCAGGAATGTCGGGATCAATTTCAGGATCAACCGACATCACGGTCGCCACAATCTGAACTTCGTTATAAAAACCTTCTGGGAATAAAGGACGAAGAGGGCGGTCAATGAGACGTGAAGTTAATGTTTCTTTTTCTGTGGGGCGACCTTCGCGCTTAAAGAAACCACCGGGAATACGACCACCCGCATAAAAACGCTCTTGGTAATCCACGGTCAGAGGGAAAAAGTCTTGTCCGGGTTTGCTTGATTTTTGGGCCACACAGGTCACAAGAACCACGGTGTCTCCCAAAGAAACCATGACTGCGCCATCTGCTTGACGTGCAATTTCACCGGCTTCCAGGGTAAGCGTATGGCGACCAAACGGAACTGATTTACGAATAGCTTGCATGAGGAATCCTTTTAGACAGTCGGCTGGACGACCAAGACGCTTGAGGGGTCTGCTTATTCCTGAAGGAGATTCAGGGGTAGGTAATCAGCCGAGGGTGCGGCGAAGCCGCGCTTAAAATGCAAAAGGGGCGGTATTTAAGCCGCCCCCAAGGTGCCTGATTACTTACGTAGACCGAGGCGCTCGATCAATGTGCGGTATCCGCTCATGTTCTTACGCTTCAGGTAGTCAAGCAAACTGCGGCGCTGGCTGACAAGACGCAGCAGGCCACGGCGTGAGTGGTGATCTTTCACGTGCACTTTGAAGTGCTCGGTCAGTTCATTAATGCGTGAGGTTAGCAATGCAACCTGCACTTCGGTCGAACCGGTGTCAGCCGGTGAACGACGGTATTGAGAAACAATTTCAGCCTTTTGAGTGGCGGTGGCAACCATATCGAACTACGCTCCAGTATCTATCATCACTTGGGGTAATCAAAGATTATACAAGAAGAATCTTATATTTTTCAATAGCCCAGACGCTTATTAGTCAAATTCCTCGATCATGCGTTTTTAATGCATTCAAGAAATCCTGCGTGATCGGGTGATTTTAGGAGCCTGAGGCCGGTTTCACGGAAGCGGCAATATTGCTTCCCGGATCCAACTTCACTGCGGTGCTGAACTTCAGATCATTGGAATCCACCGCTTCAACCGCCAATTCCCCTGCGCCTGAGGGTACAAAATAGAAGCGGAAATTGGGGTTTTCGCTGATCGAAATATCTACTTCAGCCTTCATCACTGTTTTACCGCCATAACTCACATTAATTTCGCGTACAAAATGCGCCGGGGTGTAGTTGCGGCTCATTTGGTCAAACGCGAGGCCAGAGTCATTAGGATGACTGATCATCAGCTGTGCAAGGGTGGGTTTACCCGGGGCCACATCGCCTTCCACACGGACTTTCATTTTTCCCAAGCTTGCCAGGGCTTCAGCAGGATCTTTACCCGCTGGAGCAGAACACCCGCCTGAGGCTTTCACAAATTTGCTAACCATATGAAGGCTACCGTCATTCAACTCAGCCACGGCGCGAATCAAGGTGTACTCGTTCACGCGCACCCGCGTTTCGATGTCAGCCTTACCACTAGAAGGCGTAAAACTGAACTTTGCCGCGATGGGAGAGGGATTTTGATCAATGATCAGCCAGGTATTTTGAACATACTGCCCTGCTGTTTGAGGAATACCGGTGTGGATGGAAATAGGGACTACAGCCGCATCTTCCGCACGGTTAGGCGCATCCAGCCTTAAGAAATCACCTGAAGCTTCTACGATAGGACGATCTTGAAACAGACTTGCCCGGATCCGTGACCATGTCTCGGGATCACCGGCGTGCGCGCTAGCAACAAACAAGAGGCCCATCATGGCCAGTGCAGCGCGAGATGCTAAGCGATTGAATTGGTGTAACATTTTTCTCTCCAAAAATTCTACAGCAGTAAGCGCATCTTTATTTTGGCCAGCATAGGGATCTTATGCGGCGCTTTATGAAATCACGAGGTGCATCGGGGATCCGCTCAGCTTTGTGTTTTTCACTGAGTATTCATTAGTTAGTACAGATCCCAGAGCAAAAGTTCTGATTACAAGTGTCAGCCTGTAAGGTTATGTAAGTCAAGCACTTATAGAGACTTAACCCAGGGCGTTTCGCTAATCTTCCCACTCTAATTCAGCATAGGCTGCTGTGATATTGCGGCGATGATAGAGCTCAACCAAGCTCCACCCCTCTGGAAGGGTTGTCTCTGAAACCGCTTGCTGCAGGGTATGGTGCGCTTTAAGGGCCGATCTCACTTCTGAGGCCACCTGAGTTAAATAGACACGCTCCGCATCGAATGCAGCCTGTCCTTTTTGGGTGTCCGGGCCATGCCCCGGCACTACTGTACCCTTCGCCAACGCTGTCAGTTCCGGCAACATTGCAAGCCAGCCCTTAATGCTTCCGTCAATCACAGGCAAATGATTTACAAACAATAAATCCCCCGTGAAGAGGGTCAGTGTTTGACTGTCCTGAATAGTCAAATCGTTGTCCGTATGCGCGGTTCGCCATGTTTTGAGGCGTAATGACCTCCCGCCCAAATCCAACTGATCGGATCCCGTCACGGGGTGATTGGGTAAAACAACGTGCGATCCGTGCGCGATCGCTTCTCCCAAACTGGCTTTCTGCCGGCTCAAATAACCTTCTCGACGGAGATTCAGCGCTCGGGATTGAGTAGCCGCAGCAACAAATTCAGGTTGTTCATTCAAAAAGGCAGCATGACCCAACAAATGATCTGGATGCATGTGCGTAGCAATCACATAACAAATAGGAAGTGCCGTTTTAGTTCGTATGCTTGCAAGGAGCATCTCACCGACTTGCTTGCTGCCCCCGGTATCAATCACTGCAACACAGCGATCCCCGATGATAAAACCCAGGTTGGCAAGATCCCCCTTGTTCTCCGGGGCGAAATCTCCGATTTGGCCGGTATGCACCCAGACGCCGTCGGCAACCTGGTGAATTTCAAAAGGAGCGGCTTCCGCTAAGGAATGGGCGAATACCAGAATCGCCATCCAGAAAAAGACCGCTCTACGCATTAGGAATCGTATTTGATATAGCGAAAGCGTTGATCGTCATTAGGGGTACCCTCTAATGCACTCCCCTCTTCTTGGGCCGGCTGCCACTGAATCACCTCTTCAATTTTGCGGGCCAACTCAAAGTCTTTATCGGTAATGCCTTTGGCATGATGGTTTTGAAGTTTCACAATCACAAAGGCATAGCTGACCGCCAAATCAGGGTGATGCCAGGCTGCTTCAGCCAGATGCGCCACGGTATTGACCACCATCAAAGTCCCTTTCCAGCCCTCAGTCCGATACTTACGACGGATCCAGCCGTTCTCATAAGTCCAATGACGCAAGGGGCCCGTTAAGTGCGCAACAATTTCATCTTCGCTGTAGGGAATCTCTGCAGCCATCACGTTCTCCTTTATTCGAAGCGCAAGATTTCGCCCTTACCATCAGCCCCGCGATCGCCCATGAAACGATGCATCGGCGTTGATTTACCAGCCGCAGCGCCAAAGGTACTCCCTAGCTTGTCCCATGAACGGAAGAGTAGATTGGTAATCGGTAAAACATGCTGACCGCAATCTGCAAAGGTGGCATCGATTTCTATTTCGCCGCGAATCATCAATGACCCCCTGCGCATACCATAACCGGCATGTTTTCCTGCGCCACCAAATGCTGCGATTGTTCCCGCCAGCATCCGTGAACCCACGTAATCCCCCACCTTACCTTCAATCAAAATGGCGCCCCGACGCATACGGTCTCCGCAGCGGTCGCCCACATTACCCAGCACCACCACTTGCCCCCCCGCCATTCCTTGCATGGCACCCGGTAAAATCCCACCGAGGTAATCGCCCGCATTTCCTGATATCTGGATGAAGCCTTTACGCATCGCGACTGCCGCAAAATGTCCTGCATTTCCATGAACGCGTATCTCACCGCCTAGCATTCCGGTGCCCAAATAAGCGCCCACCGATCCTTCCACTAAGACTGAACCGGATTGCATGGCTGCGCCGATGCCATCCACACGACTCAAATCACCTTGCAACACGAGACTAGAGAGGTCATCACCTTTCACAGAAAACAAGTCACCCAGGGCCAATTTTTGCGTACCCAATTGCAAAGGCAGCTTTGTTAAGGAAGACACATCCCCTGCGGCAAGGGCTGGCATCAGCGGTGAAAGATCTAATCGACCCGCGGGTAATTCTTTTAATGTCAGTGTTAGAGCGCTCATTGCACACCCCCTTCAGCGAGTATTTCGCGCAATTTAAAGTGAAACTGGCCCAACTTGCCGCCGTAATTGCCGGCTGATAACGCAATGACGCCACCCTCACGCCCGCGATCACACACCGCCTGCATGCCGACCCGCATGGCGATACGCACATCGTCGGCGGTCAACCCATCAATCACGATTTCTAGGCAGCAGCCGGCGTCATCGGGCAACTCAGATTTCACCACGCCCCGCAAAGTAGGACAGAAGGCATCGTTGGTCGAAGCAGGAAGTGTTTTATAACGCGATCCTACTTTTGAACCGGATCGCACCACCCCTCCGGGGAAGGGCATGATCACATTCGGTACTTTGCGCATGGCCTCAATTGCCGCTTCAGCTGCAGCCAATGCATCTTGACTATTGCGCGTCAGAATCAAGAAGTTTCCGCCTCCAACGGCTCGCAGCATGCGCGTTGTTTCTTCGCACACGAACTCCCCATCCATAACCGGTACACGCCAAAAACGCCGACCATCAACAACCTTAGAAGCCTGCCAGCCATCCCCAAAATAGCGCAGGTTTTTTCCAAGGGCGATGGGGTCACCTTCCTCCAACCCACCAAAGCACGATGCGGTAGGGCATGTGAGGATCGTTTGACCCACGCGTCGTTCTACTTGCGTTGCCAACTCCTTGCTGGAGGTAGCAAACATCAACACAGACGCACCAGGACGACCATCCGGCGTTTCACTAGGGTCAAGCTTTCTCTCAATAGCCGCTTCTGCTCCACAGGCGATCACTGAAGTCGCAAATCCTGTTAGTGCAGTCGCACCGTGATAAGCCCATTTCAAATTTTCGCCCGTAATCAGTAATCGCGTGCCGCGCATACCAAATGCTTCGGCAAAGGTATCTTCAATGTGGACGCCATTGATCTTCATACCGTTCTCCCATCACGCTCACACGCATGGACACGCAGTCCTCCACCATTCGTGATATCTCGGATTTCATCATCTGCAATTTTGAAGTTCCCTAATCGCTGCGTCAGATGCCGTTCAAAATACTCGCCTAGGGGTTTTTCGATACTGCGGTCAAACTGCGGCTTGACCACGTGCACATCTCCCCAGGTGACCGCCACAATCTCTCCGCTCTTGGCGACTAAAGTGCCATTTTTGAACACGTACTCGGGGGCGGTGAACATTTTTTCTGGGTCAGAATCTTCCTGATACACCACCACATCAGCACGTGCGCCGGGAGCCAAATGTCCGCAATCCTTGAGGCCCAATATTTTGGCGGGGGCTGCACGGGTCATGATGGCGATTTCATCTAAGGTGTACTCGCGATCAATCGATCCTAATGAACTTAAGGTGGCAGCATCAGGATGAATGCGTGAAAGCGCATCATTACGGAAGGTCTTATCCATTAAGAGACGAATCAAATGCGGATAGCTGGTGAAGGGCGCACCGTTAGGATGATCTGTAGTTAAGAAAATCCGCCAGGGGTCTTGCACGCGCAAGAAAATCTCGAGTCCAACTGCCCACTGCAAAGCATTAACGAAGTTTTTATCTTTGTATTTGAACGGGACCACACCACAGCCGGCATCGCACTCAATGTCCATCACCACACTTTTCTTGGGGCTACCAAACCCCGCATTACGATGCTGGGTCATGCTATCCCCAGAGCAGGTGACGGTTTGACCAAACATGATCTGCCCAACATCCGCACTGACATGGGGATTGTTGTTAATCGCTTCAGCGATCTTCGCCGCCTCAGAGGAAAACTTACGATCGCCCTCGGTGCCATAGCTATGAAACTGAATATGCGTGAGGTGAATGGGAAAACCTTCAGCCCCCGTAATCGTATCCAACGTGGTTTGGAAATTTCCCGGCACGCCGAGGTTAGAGGCGTGAATATGCAGAGGATGAGGCACCTTCAGTTCATGTAGCGCACGTGCCAGGGTATGCACGATCTGCCGGGCTGTGACGTTGTAATGACTATGCGCCTCATCCAAATCCAATTTACGGCGATTGAATTTGAAATCACTGATACCACCGGGATTCACCACCTTTAAGCCTAGGGCCTGACTAGAGGCAATCGTGAAGCCAACGTAGTCGTTAATACGCTCTTGGCTGGCACCTTCACGCATCAAACGCAATAGAAAATCATCACTGCCCAACATCACGTAGGCACCCTTATCTATGATTGGGGTGTCTCCCATTTCTAAATGGGCCTGACGGGCATTGACCGGCAACATGGCAGGTTCAAATCCAGCGGTATACCCCATTGCAGCATAACGATAGCCGGTGGTTAAGGTACTTGGAGCGGCATGACCACAACCTGAACGGCAGAGCCCCGCACGATGGACCGGATCAAAACGATGATCCTCGGGCAGCATATTGCGGGCAATATTGACCTTTCCGCCGCCGATATGGGTGTGCATGTCGATCGCACCCGCCATCACAATTCGGCCGGTGATATCGATTTCCTGATCAATGCGCTCCCCTGGGAGAGGGCCTTCTACAATCCAACCATCACGCATATAAATATCGCCCGGAACCCGAGAGAGCTTGCGGGTTGGGTCGACAATTTTTCCGCCCTTAAGAAGTGTCAGCATGCCTTAATCTCCCAGTCCGACCAATATGCGATGGGCTACATCTGCAACGGTGGGGTTTGAACGTTGAATCGCTTTTCGCAGTGGCAAGGTGACCACTTTGTCAGCACGGAAGAAGTAACCACTAGCGTCAACGGACGGTGTGGCCACTGTGATTTGAATGGACGCCTGAGGCAGCACAGGAGATCCTGCTGAAGTCAAAGCAATCACTGGGCACTGCGTTTGTGGGGGTTCTGTTCGATCAGGATTTAAACCTGCCACCCACAAAACAAGATCAGCCTCGTTGTCCTCTAGGATCCGCTGAGTGGAATGCATGACAGGATCATATTGCCCCGTACCCGATGCCAATGAAGTTCTGTAGGGGTAACCCGTCTGCCATAACATGACCGCGTCACTTGAAAAGTCGCCATCAGAGCCGCCTAAGGGCATGCCTGCGCATCGGGTGGTTGTGTTGAGTGTGCCAATCATGCCAGTCAGCGCCTGAACCGTCAGGTCTGCATGAGACCAATTGAGATCCGCAGCTGCCCAAACAATCACGCCATAGTGAGCCGCTTTAAGACGATCTACGACACTTTGAAGTGCCTCTAAGGGAAGATCTGTTTTCAACTTTGCAGGTAAGGACTGATTGGCCAGACCGCGCATTAACGCTGCTGCTTCAGCTAAGCGATTAAGCGGAATCGAAATGACCTCAGGTTGTTGTCCCTTGGGGGAGGTTGCCGCTGCAATCTCAGGTGCGTCACCAATCATGATGACCTTACGTTGCTCGCTACTTTCTAAGAACATGGGTTCTTCAACCCAGACACAGCGCTCAAAAAAACGGGGGAAACGGCTTGTCACATCCGTACCAAAACAGACAATCAGATCGGCGCGATTTCGTACTTCCGATAGGGTCGTTGTGATCCATCCAGCATCTTGAACCGTACGCAGATTTCTGAGCTTTCCTTCTGAATTCATGTGATCAATCACAGCACCTGTGCGATCAGCCAGCTCTAATAAACCCCGCATCCCCAAGACATCGGTTGCCAACCCCGCAAATAAAGGGGCCTTGGATGCACCCATCAGTTCTATCGCACGCGCAATGGCTTGATCTAAGTCCACTGGCTTACCCTCAATCCAACTCTGCGCACCACCCTCAACAGGAGCACTGATTTTTTGAAATGCCGCTTGAGCGCGAGGGCATGCCCCCCCACCAGCGGTGATACGTTCACCCTCCATCTTGAGCGAAATATCGTCACACGCTAGACCACAAAATGGGCATGCAATATCGGTTAAAGAAGCCGTTGCCATGTGTACTCCAAACAATTTTCTATGCGCACCATACCTGTTGCAGCCTAGAAATTTCAAATTTATTGACCCTTAAGCCCTTACGGCTCAAGAAATAGAAGGTCACTCATCTCACTGACAGCATCGGATTTTAGCCTGCCGATCTATCGTATAATCAGAAGTTATCATTATTTTTCCGCGAATGTCTTGCACCAAAGCCGCTTACTCGCCTGTCTGAGCTGGATTGAGAGGCCGCTTTGGGATATTCAGGACGCTGTTCATGACGCCCTATGCAGCACAGTAATACCTACTTAGATGCCCAGCCAAATGGTCGGAGAACGCTTGCGCTTCTAGTTGCAGCGGTTTTGCACGTCATATTGATTTATGCACTTGTTACTGGACTCGGCCGCAAAGTGATCGAGGTGATTCGCACCCCAGTGGAGGCCACCTTGATTGCTGCCGTTAAACCTCCTCCGCCGCCGCCACCGCCCCCTCTTCCTGAACCCCCACCCAAAGTGGCTGCGCCCAAGCCGGTTGCCCCCCCTCCTGCTTTTATTCCACCGCCTGAAGTGAAGTTAGCGGCCCCTCCGCCTCCTCAGAATACGATTACAGCTGTTGTTCCTGAAAAAATACCAGAGCAAGCACCTGTGGTGATTCAAAAGCCGGTTGAGACCGTGGCGCCACCGAAGCCCGCGGCAGTTGCCGCCCCCAAACCTAGGTTGCGTGCAGGGGTTGAGCCCATTTATCGCCCACCTGTGGTTGAACTCCTCAACAACTACCCGCCTCGTGCTAGGCGAGAAGGGATCAGTGGGCGTGTTGCGTTACGTCTGACGATCAGCCCTGCGGGAGAAGTGATTAATGTTGTGATTCGTGATGCACAACCCAAAAAAATGTTTGACCGAGCCGCAACGGAGTACGTGCAAAAATTTCGTTTTGAAAAAGGCGAGGATGAATTTGAGGTGGATCAAGTCATCGAATTCCACGCAGAATAAAGCAGCAACCTAATCTGGAGGTGTCATGGTAGTGAGCGTAGAAAATCCTTATGGACTAGAAGCATTGTGGAATGGCGGCGATTTTGTTGCCCATGCAACATTAATTGCTTTGGTCATCATGTCTCTAGGGACTTGGTACATCCTGATCACTAAATTGATTGAACAGTCCAAAGTGCTTCGTCAAAGCCATGAGGCCGGTAGTGTATTTTGGTCTGCCTCTACTGTGGCAGAGGGAACACAGGCTTTAAGTGCTGACAGCCCCTTTCGCTATATTGCCGAAGTGGGTTTATCTGCCAATGCCCATCACGAAGGGAAATTGATTGAGGCCATTGATCGCCACACTTGGGTCACGATGCGAATTCAGCGTGCAGTCGATTTGGTTGCAGGTCGTATGCAAAATGGAATGACGTTTCTTGCAACCGTCGGGTCAACCGCTCCTTTTGTGGGTTTATTTGGAACGGTCTGGGGCATTTATCATGCCTTAACCGCGATTGGCATTGCAGGCCAGGCTTCAATTGATAAAGTCGCCGGCCCTGTTGGTGAGGCCCTCATCATGACTGCCATTGGCTTGGCCGTCGCTGTTCCAGCGGTTTTGGGATACAACTGGTTAGTCAGACGCAATAAAACCATTCAGGAGCAAGTACGTAGCTTTGGGGCCGATGTGCACTCTGTCTTGATTGCAGGGATGCGACCCGGTAAGCGCGACTAATCAAGGTCTATCATGTCTCTTTCAATAGGACCGCGCCCAGAAGACGATGAAAATGAGGTGTTGAGTACCATCAACACAACACCTCTCGTTGATGTCATGCTGGTTTTGCTGATCATTTTTCTGATCACCATTCCGGTCGTCACACATACTGTTCCGGTCAAACTTCCTCAAGAACGCAACGTTCCCACACAAACGCGCCCCGACAATATTCTGTTGTCGATTACTGAAAACGGCGATGTGTTCTGGAACCAAACCCCCATGACCAGTCATCGGGATTTGGTCGAGCGGCTGAAGAAAGAATCAGTTAAAGACCCTCAGCCTGAAGTGCATGTTCGGGGCGATCAAAAAACGCGTTACGAGTCGATCGGCAAAGTGGTCGTTGCCTGTCAACAAGCTGGCATCACGAAGGTGGGGTTTATTACGGAACCCCCCGCCAGGAACAGCCCCTAGGAAAGCACACCATGGCAATGCATATTGGATCTCAAAAAGAAGATGATCTGTTGATGGAGATCAATACCACTCCTTTGATTGATGTCATGCTGGTCCTGCTGGTGATGTTGATCATCACCATTCCGATTCAAACACATGCTGTTAAGTTGAATATGCCGCAAGGCGTTCCCCCTTCTCAGCACCACGACCCGGTTGTTGTGACGGTAGACATCGATGCATCGGGAATCGTATTTTGGAATGGTCAAGCGCTTAAAGACGCGCAAGAGGTGGAGTCAAAGCTCAAGGACATCGCGCTGCAATCCGATCAAGACGAAGTTCATCTGCGTCCTCATAAAGCCGTTACCTATGACCATGTAGCAAGCGTACTGGCGGCTGCCCAACGTTTGGGGGTCAATAAAATTGGCCTGACAGGTAACGAACAGTTCATCGATGCAACACGCTGATTAATATGCCACCACTTCATTCCAATGCCTCACAGCAACAGATTAGGCTAGGGCTCATTGCTCCCGCCCGACTGCATCTGGGCTTTCTCGATATGGGCGGCCACCTAGGAAGACGTTTTGGCTCTGTTGGAGTGAGCTTAGATCAGCCTTCATTGCGTATTGAAGGACAGCTTTCTGAAAAAACCCAGGTGACAGGCCCTCAAAGTGAACGTGTTCAAGCACTACTGAGCACCCTCTCACACCATTTTCACTTCAAGAAATCGGTTGAAATAGACATCAAACACGCCATCCCCAGTCACTCTGGGTTGGGATCAGGAACGCAATTAGCCTTAGCGGTGGGTACCTTGGTTTCGCATCTGCATGGGACCCCAGTTTCAGCCCGCGATTTAGCCAGTGCGCTGGATCGCGGCAATCGATCTGGTATTGGGATCGGCGCCTTTGAATCCGGCGGATTCATTTTGGATGGCGGAAGAGGAACTCAAGATCATCCCCCTCCGGTGGTGGCACGTATTGCTTTTCCGGAAGCCTGGAGACTTGTATTGTTGTTTGACCCCGACCATCAGGGTTTACATGGCGCGGCTGAAATTCAAGCATTTAAAAATCTCCCTGTTTTTCCCGAAAGACTGGCTGCAAGACTCTGTCACATCACACTGATGCGAGCGCTTCCAGCCCTTGCAGAATCGGATCTTGAACCCTTTGGGCAGGCCATTACCGAACTGCAGGAAACGGTAGGGGATCACTTTGCCCCTGCGCAGGGTGGCCGATTTACCAGCCAAGCAGTGACCACTGCGCTGGATCACTTAGGCGCATTAGGGGCCCATTGCCGCGGCCAAAGCTCCTGGGGCCCCACCGGCTTTGTGATTACTCCCGATGAAAAAACAGCTCAGCATTGGCAACACTGCGTTGAAGCGCTCAAGCTGAATGGGTTGCAGTGCCAGATTACAGAAGCCAATCATCAGGGCGCGCGTTGGTATTCACCACAACACTCCAACGGCACTATGATGCAGCCTAAAACAGATAACGCAGACATCACTTCTTTTTAATTTATCGAGCCACCCGTCATGGAAAAACTTTATATCTTGCACATGTTTACCCCAAGCCAAAACGTCAGCCCTTTTGACGTCAACATGGCTTATGACGCGGGGTTTCAAGTGGTTACTCCCTACACTGCCCTGACCCTCGATCAGGTCACCGCCTACACGCAGGATGCCATTTTTTCGCGCGGCCCCACAGGCGTCAAACGTACCGGGATTTTCTTAGGCGGTCGCGATATCGGCCTTGCCTACGACATGATGGATATGGTGAAGCGCGCGATGGTGCCCCCGTTTGAGGTCAGTGTATTTGCCGATCCTTCTGGCGCGTTCACTACTGCAGCCGCCATGGTTGCCTCAGTTGAGCATCAGCTTCGTAAACACTTTAATCAAGAACTTGAGGGCCGTGAGGTTGTGTTGCTGGGCGGCACAGGCCCTGTGGGCTCTGCTGCTGCGGTTTTGGCTTCAACGGCAGGGGCAAGGGTTCGCGTGGCATCACACGCTGGATTGGCTCGCGCCCGGATTGCATCGGAAACCATCAACGCGCATTACGGCGCAAATACAGAACCAGCAGACATGAGTGATGTCACTAAAATTCAGGCCTTACTTGAATCAGCAGAAATTGTGCTGGGCGCGGCTAAAGCGGGCGTTCAAGTGGCTTCGGCAAAACAACTTGAAGGCTGCAAAAATCTCAAAGTGGCTGCCGATCTCAATGCCGTTCCTCCCGCAGGGATTGCAGGAATTGCACTGACCGATCAAGGCGCGCCCCTCCCTTCCGGTTCCGGAAAATCAGTCGGCATTGGTCCATTGGCTGTGGGCAACATCAAATATCAGGTCATGCATGGCATGTTTGAACGCATGCTGAAATCGGAAAAACCGGTTTATTTAGATTTCCGTGATGCGTTTCAGTTTGCTAGGGAACGCGTGGCAGGCCTCTAAGCCTCGTTCTGTTTCACAATATGGTCGCTACTCCGGTTCTGATTACAGGGAGTAGTGGCCGCCTTGTAGCAGAGGCCCTCCATCATGCGGGCTTCATTGTGGATGTGTTTGACTGCTTTGCAGATACCGACACACGCCAAGCAGCACGTCAGGTTGTCGTCGTCAACGATACCCCACAGACTCCCTGCGTTCCTGATCCCTCTGTTCTCTTACCCCTTGTTCGTGAGTGGAAAAAACGCCACCCAACCGGATGGATCTTGCCTACCTCAGGATTTGAAAGCACCCCGGAAACCCTCGCATCACTTGCCCTACTTGGGGACTATGCCGGTAACACAGCTAAGAGCGTCCAGCGCTGTAAAGACCCTTGGGAGTTTGCACGCGTGAGCCAATGGTGTGGATTTGCGAGCCCAGAGATTTCACCTTCTCCAGTTTCTCACCCACATCTCACACACGCCCAAAACGCTCACTCTGAAAACACGCCTTCTCATGCCTCCATCCTTTCCTCGTCCGCGATTTGGCTGAAGAAAAAGAGTGGGGGATCCAATGGTGGGCATATTGAGATCCTTTCAAGCGATCCCTGTCAGGGACTGACTCTGCCTTTTTATGCCCAACAAAAAAAGGAAGGGGAAGCACTCTCGGTACTGTTCTTAAGTTACCCAGGACAAAACGAAGCCCGGGTCACGGTGCTCTCCTATCATCGCCAGTATCTTGCCCCTGGAAGGAATACCCCTTTTCGATTTGGTGGATTGGTCACGGCAACGGATCTATCAGAGCAGGTACAAACCGCCCTCCATCGCGCTTGCGTAGAACTGTCTCGTGAATTTCATCTGAAAGGACTCAATAGCTTAGATGCCATTTGGGATGGCCAAGAACTATGGTTACTAGAGATCAATCCTCGCCCTCCAGCAAGCCTAGCCTTACACCCGCTTGGCACCCAAGCCACCGTATTGAGGGCCCATTTGGCGAGTTTTGATGGGTTTAAGGGTACGGATGTATTCGATGGGCTGAACACAGAAAAAGACAATCTCTTGAATCCAGGGTTCGCAATCGTTTATGCTAGTAGCTTGTTGTCGATTCCAGCCGATTTCCGATTCCCTTCTGGCTGCCACGATCTTCCTGCACTGCCCCGCACCTTTCAGGACGGGGAGCCCGTGTGTAGTGTTGTGGTACCCAATGGGGGATTAGGAAAGCTCAGAGCGCAAGTTAAGGCTCTGCGGGAATGCCTGAACCCCGTGGCTGGAGTGGATCTGCTCAGTTCCCTTTGAGCCCGGCGAAAGGCCGGAACGAGATGTTCTTCATGAACATCTGGTGGCCAGCAATTAAGAAATCAGAGTCCCAAATTGATTCAAACGCATCAATTTTTATTGAGCGCTTGAAACAGCGAGGGTCGCCACTCACAAAGGAAAAAAGTATGAGCCAAGATCAGAACACCTCGCCTGCCCCTCACGCAGGTCATTACGCTAATCATCCCATCAGCATTCAAGAACACGTTGCCGCTTTGGTCGATAGTTTGATCGAAGAAGCCGATTTGCTCCGGGTCAAAGTCAGTCATTCACCTGAAGGTTCTGTCATTGTCGATGCAGGCATTCAAGTCCCTGGCGGGCTTGAAGCAGGCCGACTGATTGCAGAGATTTGTATGGGTGGATTGGGTACTGTTGATATTGAACCCAGCACCGGCCCCAGCCGCCTCAGTCTTTCTGTTGGAAGTTTTGAACCCATCCTGGCTTGCCTCGGCAGCCAATATGCTGGCTGGAGTCTTTCAGCGGGTGAAGGCAAAGGCGCTTTTCATGCTTTAGGTTCAGGTCCTGCAAGAAGCATTGCCCTCAAAGAAGCGTTGTTTGCAGAATTGGGTTATGCAGATACCGCATTAGACCGAACCGCTTTGGTGCTGGAAGTAGATCAACCCCCGCCGGCTGCTGTGATTGAAAAAGTAGCGCATGACACCAAGCTAAACCCTGACCAATTGGTGTTTATTCTGACCCCCACGCGCAGCCTGGCTGGCAACTTGCAGGTGGTAGCCCGCGTGTTAGAAGTGGCAATGCATAAAGCCCACGCTTTGGGCTTTAACCTTAGTCACATTATTGACGGCCGTGGAACGGCTCCACTTCCCCCCCCTGGTGTTGATTTCTTGACAGGGATGGGCCGAACCAATGACGCCATTCTCTATGGCGGAGTCATTCAGCTGTATGTGAAGGGCAGCGACGAAGCCGCTCAAGATTTGGCTACGCGTCTTCCCAGCTCCAATTCAAACGATTACGGCAAACCCTTTGGTCAAATCTTCAAAGACTATCAATACGATTTCTACAAGATTGATCCCATGTTGTTTGCCCCTGCCGCCGTGACCGTCAGCAACTTAGATACCGGTCACAGTTTCCATGGTGGGCAAATCAATGAAGCTTTGCTGTACCAGTCATTCGGAACAGGAAATCGCTAAGTGGCTTTAGCTCCGCTGCGTATTGCCGTGATCACTGACGACCCAGGCTGGCATGGAAGACAATTATTGAAATCCATGATGGCTTATGGCGTTGATGCTCGGTATGTGCGTTTGCAAGATTGCCGCATTGATCTTCATCACCCTGAAGGCCTGTTCTTGGGGGAGTTTGGCGCAGAACTACCCGATGGGGTTTTTGTGAGAGGCGTACCAGGCGGAACGCTCGAGCAAGTGATTTTAAGGCTGGACATCCTGCACGCCCTTCGAGAAAGTGGTGTGCCTGTTTACAACGATGCCAAAGCCATTGAAAGAACCGTTGATAAAGGCATGACAAGCCTACTCTTGCATCGAGCAGGGTTATCCACGCCCCCCACTTGGGTGTGTGAAACCCCTGCGGTGATGGAAGAGATTTTGAGGCGCGAATGGGCGGCCGGGCACACCATGGTGTGTAAACCCCTGTTTGGATCACAAGGGGAAGGCATCATCAAATTAAGCCCCAAAGATGACCTGCCTAATCTGGATGTCTTTAAAGGGGTGGCTTACCTACAGCGCTTTATTCCCAGCATGAATGGCATCAGCTGCGATTTCCGTGTGTTTGTCATTGGCGGAAAAGTAGATTGCGCCATGGCCAGATATGGCAAAGATTGGATCAATAACGTAGCCCAAGGCGCGCGCTGTGAATCTATTGTGCCTGTTGGGGACATGCAATTACTGGCCGAGCGCGCAGTTGAAGTATTGGAAATGGATTACGCCGGCGTGGATTTGATTCGTGGGCAAGATGGGCACTTGCAGATTCTTGAGGTCAACAGCGTACCTGCTTGGTACGGCCTGCAATCCGTGACACCGCATCGTATTGCAGATCGATTGATTGCCGACTTTCTGAATCGAAAAGTCATGCCTGCCGCCAGCCATCGTCATCCCCTTGCTTCGCATTTCCACCCCGGTGAACGCCGCTCCGAAGAGACCCTGCACTGATGCAGCCAACACCGGTGAACCGATCACAGCTTGAACGCCAGGACTTACAACAGGCCCTGTTAGATGCGTGTATTCAAGACATTCGGGCATTCAAACCAGGCAACGTCAGTCTTGGTTTTCCAGCCCATGATATGGATGCGCAGGACTTTATTTTGAGCGCACACGCTGTTGCCCAGCCGATGACGGAAGAAGGTGCTTCAGTTGGACAAAGAATTGAACAATCGATTCAAGCAACACGACGCGTGGTGTCCTGTAATACAAATCTGGGTATCGTATTGCTTTTTGCTCCTGTCTTTCGGGCAGTTGATCGCATGACAGGAGCTGTCACACTGAATAGCCTTAAAGAAGCACTGCAGATTGAATTGGATAATTTAACGCTAGAAGACGCTCAAGCCTGTTATCGGGCGATTCGTATCGCTGCACCCAGTGGCTTAGGGGAAAGCGAGGAACAGGACGTTCTCTCTGAGCCCACGCGCAATCTGAGAGAAGTCATGCACCTCGCAGCCAAATGGGATCAGATTGGGTATGAGTATGATCATGGTTACGAGGCCATATTCGAGCAAGGCGTGAGCGCATTACTGAGTGCCCAAGAAAGAGGCCTACCCGAACTGTGGGCGATCACACAGTGTTTTCTGACGTTTGTAGCCCATCACCCGGATACTCATGTGTCACGACGTCATGGAGTGGATGTAGCACAAGGTCTTCAGCAAGAAGCGCAAACGCTGTTAGACCGTTGGAATCAATGCTGCAGCGCGGAAGAAATATGGCCGCATTTGCTGGAAACGGACCAACGTTGGAAGAAAAATAAAATAAATCCAGGAACCAGTGCAGATTTAGTTGTAACAAGCATATTGATAATGCGGTTAATCACCGCAAACAGTTATAATGGCCGCCGGCATTAGCCGTCGAGCCTTCTTGAGTTTTGCTGGGTCCTTAAGGGTTCAGTTGAAGATTTTTGGTGAGGCCCGAGAGGGATTCGCTGAAAAAGAGAAGTGGGCTCTCCCCACAAGTTTAAATAAAGATGTCTGTTAAGGAGATGGAAACATGGCAAAGATTAATCATGTAATGGTTGGTGAGTCCCTGGTTGGTGATGGCAACGAAGTTGCTCACATTGACCTGATCTTAGGCCCACGCGGTTCAGCCGCTGAGTCAGCTTTCTGTAACGCATTGGTCAACAACAAGGATGGCTTCACTTCCTTGCTCGCAGTTGTTGCACCTAACCTGCCTTGCAAACCCCATACCGTGATGTTCAACAAAGTCACGATCAAGGGCGCTAAGCAAGCTGTTCAGATGTTTGGCCCCGCACAGCGTGGCGTGGCAATGGCTGTTGCTGACAGCGTTGAAGATGGCACCATTCCGTTAGCTGAAGCTAACGACATCTTCATCTGCGTAGGTGTGTTCATTCACTGGGAAGCAGCTGACGACGCTAAGATTCAAGAGTTCAACTACAAAGCAACCCGTGAGTCAATCCAGCGCGCTGTTGCTGGTCTGCCCACCGCTGCTGATGTTGTTGCAAAGAAAGGCACCACTGCCCACCCCTTTGCAGCAAACTGATCTCCGAGTTTTTTTCGGGTTCAATAAAAAACCCTGCTTCGGCAGGGTTTTTTATTGATGTACAAATAACATCAGGGGAACAAAAATACCAGGACTGCTATACGCCTCACTTCATGGTATGAAGGGCCGTAGCCACGAGCGCCCCCGCTACCCCAAGTTCTTTCAGCTTCAAGGCATCGGATTGCGTGACGCCTCCTGCTGCAAATATCCGCGTTGCTGG
>Ga0114963_10001166_pt1 | contig 18167 bp, 18 predicted proteins | sample C_131016_EF_Meta_FD_87019 | JGI IMG/M metagenome (GOLD analysis project Ga0114963, IMG submission 87019) | Freshwater microbial communities from Lake Croche, Canada to study carbon cycling - C_131016_EF_MetaG | ecosystem: Environmental > Aquatic > Freshwater > Lake | place: Lake Croche, Canada...
GCGAACGCGAATTAATTGGATTACTTGCTGAATTTCCTCGCGTTGTACAAGGTGCTGCGGAAATGCGCGAGCCACATCGAGTTGCGCGATATGTTGAGGAATTAGCTGGCGTTTATCACCGCTTCTACAACGATTGCCGAGTACTTCCAATTGGCGATGAAAAACCAACTGAATTGAACTCTGCCCGCGCAACTCTTTGCCAAGCAACTGCCCAAGTAATTAGTAATGCCTTAGATTTACTAGGTGTTAGTGCGCCGGAGAAGATGTAATCTCAAATGACATATCCAACCTCACTTTTTTCTAGTAATTTAAAGATAAATCAAGAAAATGATTTCGGTGGCGAGATCTCTATTGCTGGCTGCTCTGCGCAATCTCTAGTTAAAGAGTTTGGTTCACCATTATTTGTAATTGACCAGGCTGATTTTTATGCCCGGACCAATGCTTGGCGGGACTCTTTAATTTCTGCATTTGGTGGTGGCAATCTTTACTACGCTGCAAAATCCTTTATCTGTGTTGAGGTTGCTAAGTGGCTAATGGAGTTAAAGGTAAATCTCGATGTGTGTACCGGTGGCGAATTAGCTGTTGCCTTGGCTGCAAAATTTCCAGCAGATCGAATTGAATTTCACGGTAACAATAAATCAGTTACTGAAATTGAGATGGCGATAAAGGCTGGAGTAGGAACAATTGTGATTGATTCCTTTATGGAGATTGATCGCGTCGCTCATGCGGCAAAAGCTGCCGGTAAAGTACAAAAGGTTTATTTGCGATTAACCCCTGGTGTTGAAGCGCATACTCATGAATTTATTTCAACCGCTCATGAAGATGTGAAGTTTGGTTTTTCTATTGCAAGCGGTGCTGCAATGCAAGCAATTGAAAGGTGCATGGCAGAGAGCTCATTATTACTTGCCGGAGTTCACTGTCATATTGGTTCTCAAATATTTGAAGTCAATGGCTTTACGGCAGCCGCTCAGCGATTGATCTCGGTACTTGCAGCTTTTCGTGATAAATATGGAAAAGAGTTACCGGAGTTAAATATTGGTGGCGGTTATGGAATTGCATATACAAAATCTGAAAAAGCTATTGCACCAGATTTAGTAATGCCAGTCATTGCTAAGACCATCAAAGATGAATGTACAAAACTTAAATTAGCAGTACCTAATATTTCTATTGAGCCAGGCCGAGCAATTGTTGGACCAACTACAACAACAATTTATGAGGTTGGCACAACTAAGTTAGTTACATTAGAAGATGGAAAAATTCGTCGCTATATTTCAGTAGATGGTGGAATGAGTGACAATATTCGCCCTGCTTTATATGGCGCAACCTATTCAGCACTTTTAGCTAACAGATCTTCAACTGCAAAGCCAGTTAACTCTCGAATTGTTGGAAAGCATTGTGAGACCGGAGATATTTTAATTTTTGATTTAGATTTGCCAGAAGATATTGCACCTGGTGATTTATTGGCATTTCCTGCAACTGGTGCATATGGCCGCAGCATGGCAAGCAATTACAACCACATGCCACGACCTGCAGTTGTTGCGGTATTAAATGGCACAGCCCGCACTATTTTGCGCAGAGAAAATCACACTGATTTGCTCTCATTAGACGTATTAGAAGCGCCACGGCAACTCTCATAAGTTTGAGATACTTCTCCAATGAGTCCAGCTAATAACTCCTTAAAAGTAGGCATGCTTGGCTGCGGCGTTGTTGGTTCACAAGTTGCCAGATTACTCATTGAAAATAAGGATGATCTTTCATCTCGCGCAGGAGCGGAATTACATTTAACCAAGGTTGGTGTACGAGATACAAAATCAAAGAAGTATGGAATCAAAGATGAGTTGTTAACATCTGATTTGAAATCAATCGTTTCCGATCCAGAGATCAACCTAGTAATTGAAGTACTTGGTGGAATTGAACCCGCTAAAGAATTAATTTTGACTGCATTGAAAAATGGTAAATCTGTTGTTACTGCCAACAAGGCACTTCTTGCTAAACATGGCGCGGAACTTTATGCCGCAGCAGATTCAGCAAATGTTGATCTTTACTATGAAGCAGCAGTTGCTGGTGCGATTCCAATTTTGCGCCCACTTCGCGAATCATTAGTTGGCGATCATGTTGTGCAAGTTATGGGAATTGTTAATGGAACAACCAATTACATTTTGACTAAAATGGATGAAAATGGCGCAGCCTTTGCAGATGCATTAGGTGAAGCACAGAAATTGGGATTTGCTGAGGCGGATCCAACTGCCGATGTTGAAGGAATTGATGCGGCAGCAAAAGCTGCAATCTTGGCAAGCTTGGCATTTCATTCTCGTGTTACCGATGCCGATGTTTATCGTGAGGGAATTAGCAAGATCACTGCAACTGATGTAAAGGTTGCCAAAGCGATGGATTTAGTAATTAAATTATTAGCAATTGCAGATGTAACAGATGGTGGCGCAATTGCAGTTCGCGTTCATCCCGCTTTGATTTCGCGAAATCATCCACTTGCATCAGTTCGTGATTCATTTAATGCAGTTTTCGTGCAATCTCAAGCAGCGGGACAGATGATGTTTTACGGTCGCGGCGCAGGTGGTGAGCCAACCGCTTCAGCAATTTTGGGCGATTTAGTTGCAGTTGCACGTCATAAAGTTTCTGGCGGACTTGGACCTCGCGAGAGTGATTATGCAGATCGCAAGATTGCCAAGATTGGCGACACTCAAACTCGTTATTTAATTAGATTAAATGTGGCAGATAAACCAGGTGTTCTGGAATCTGTTGCACATGTCTTTGCATCACATCAAGTTTCTATTCAAACTGTTCGTCAATCTGGCGCAGGCGATAAGGCTGAGCTAATTGTGATGACACATATTTCAAGTGAATCTGCATTAAGTGCCACAGTAAATGAACTTTCTAAGTTAGATTCCGTAACCGATGTAGCAAGTGTGCTGCGCGTTGAAGGTGAGATTTAAATCCGATGGGAATTTTCAATAAGAAGTCAGGTGCGCATCAATGGCGAGGCGTAATTGATGAGTACCGCCATCGTCTGCCAGTTACAGATAAAACTCCCGTAGTTACATTGCGCGAGGGGGGCACACCACTGGTTTATGCATGTGTGTTATCTGAAATGTTAAATAACGAAGTTTGGCTAAAGGTAGAGGGTGCCAATCCAACTGGATCATTTAAAGATCGCGGTATGACGATGGCAATTTCTAAAGCAGCAGAGGATGGTGCCAAAGCGGTTATCTGTGCATCAACTGGAAATACCAGTGCAAGTGCGGCTGCTTATGCAACAAAGGCTGGCATGAATCCAGTTGTACTTGTGCCACAAGGAAAGATTGCGATGGGCAAGTTAGCGCAAGCAATTGCACATGGTGCAACCTTGCTGCAGGTAAAGGGAAACTTTGATGATTGTTTAAATTTAGCTCGCGAGTTATCTGAAAATTACCCAGTTGCACTTGTTAACTCAGTTAATCCTTATCGAATTGAAGGACAAAAAACTGGAGCATTTGAGGTTGTAGATATGTTGGGCTTTGTACCAGATATTCACGCGCTTCCAGTTGGAAATGCTGGAAACATAACTGCTTATTGGAAGGGTTATGAGGAGTACTACAAAGATGGCGTTGCCAAGAGCAAGCCAATGATGTGGGGCTTTCAAGCCGCCGGTGCTGCGCCAATCGTTAAGAACAAGGTAGTAAAAAATCCAGAGACAATTGCAACAGCAATTCGAATTGGAAATCCCGCTTCATGGCAACAAGCGGTTGCAGCCAAGGTGGCATCAAAAGGTTTAATAGATTCCGTAACAGATAAAGAGATTTTAAGCGCTTATAAATTAGTTGCTGCAAAAGAGGGTGTTTTTGTTGAGCCATCTAGTGCTGCAGGAATTGCTGGCTTAATCAAGATGAAATCACTTAAGAAATTACCAACTGGAAAGACAATTGTTATTACTGTTACTGGAAATGGTTTAAAGGATGTTCAGTGGGTATTAAATAGCGCACCAAAACCAATTGTGGTGCCAGTTGATGTGAAAAAAGCTGCCAAGGTAATTGGATTAAAGTAAATGGCTGCAAAGAAAATAAATCCCGGCGTTATGTTCAAAGCGACCATGTCGCAGATCAGCGTGCCAGCAACTAGTGCAAATATTGGACCTGGCTTTGATTGTTTAGGAATTGCCCTAGAGATGCGTGATCGTTACGCAGCGCAAATTTTAGATGATGCCACCTTTGATGTTGATGTAAGTGGTGAAGGTGCAGATGAGGTTAAGAAAGATGGCAAGAACTTAGTAATTCGCGCCATGATGGCCGGCTTTGAATTTATGGGAAATAAGCCAAAGGGAATTGCGCTTCGTTCATTAAATGTAATTCCACATGGCCGCGGCCTTGGTTCATCTGCCAGCGCAATTGTTGGCGGCTTAGCACTTGCTCGCTCCTTAGTTTTAACTGGTGAGCAATATATGTCTGATGAAGATTTAATCACATTAGCAACTGAGTTAGAAGGACATCCCGATAATGTGGCAGCTGCTTTTTATGGCGGCGCAACAATTGCGTGGAGCGAAAATGGAGTTGGTCGAGCGGTTAATTTAACGGTAGATCCAAGAATTAAAGCGATGTTACTGGTTCCAGATAATCAAGTGGCAACTGCTAAAGCAAGAAAATTGTTGCCAGAGAGCGTTTCACACCAAGATGCAGTGCTTAATTCAACACGAACCGCCTTATTAGTCCACGCATTAGCAGAGCGCCCTGATTTATTGTTAACGGCAACAGCTGACCTACTACATCAAAGTTATCGAAGTGAAGCAATGCCCAAATCAATTGCATTAATTGAAAAATTACGCGGAGCTGGCGTTGCTGCAGTTTTATCTGGCGCAGGTCCATCAGTAATGATTTTGTACTCAGGTGATGAAGGTGAGATTGATCAGATTCCTTCCCTTGCAACTGGCTTTACCGCAATGAAGTTAGCTATTGCTAAGAAGGGTGTGGAGTAAGGATCCGATAAATAGGCTACTTTTCTCGATTTTGAGATAGCCCCGCCACCTGTGCTATATTTTGCCTCGTCGGAAAGTGCGACAAAAAATAAAATCCTAAGAAATTAATTAACCTTTATTTTCTATAGGTAACTCAAATACCTAAATCTGGTTTTGTGAATAAATAACAGCAATAAAAAAAGGAAAATATAAAAGCATGGCAGTTAAGAAAGCAGCCGCAAGTAACGGCGCAGTAGAGCTAAGTGATATGGCTCTTGCTGATCTAAAGAAGACAGCGGCCCAACTTGGAATTGAAGATGCTACATCCCTAAAGAAGGCAGAGCTGGTCCAAGCAATCGGTGATCTGCAGGCCGCAAATCGCGAGGCCGCCAAAAATGAACGAGAGGCTCGTCGTATGGAACGACAGAACAACCGAAATAACAGAAACAATAATTCTGATAACTCATCAAATAATTCAAACAGCTCTAATGAAGATGATGACAACTCTTCAGGCAATTCAAACAATAATTCAAATAACAATGATTCAGACCGTGGTGATAACAACCGCCGCTTTAATCGTGATGGTGGCAGAGATAATCACCGTGGCCGCGACCGTGGCAATCGTGACCGCAACCGTGATCGTGGAAATCGCGGCTTCCGTGAAGAGCGCGAGATTGTCATCTCTGAAGATGATGTATTGCTACCAGTAGGTGGCTTGCTTGATATTTTAGATAGCTTTGCATTCATCCGCACTGGTGGATATTTGCCAACACCAAATGATGTTTATGTTTCATTGCAACAGGTTCGTAAATACGGTCTTCGCAAAGGAGATGTAATTACTGGATCAGTTCGTGAACCACGAGAAGGTGAACGTCGCGAAAAATTCAATGCACTAGTTCGTGTTGAAACTGTAAATGGTGTAGAGCCAGAAAAATCACGTGATCGCGTTGAGTTTTCAAAGTTAGTGCCACTTTATCCGCAAGAGCGTTTGCGGTTAGAAACTGAGCCAAATGTTTTAACAACTCGTATTATCGATTTGATCTCACCAATTGGTAAGGGACAACGTGGTTTGATTGTTTCGCCACCAAAGGCTGGTAAGACAATGGTTCTGCAATCAATCGCAAATGCGATCACAACCAACAATCCTGAGTGTCACTTGATGGTTGTTTTAGTTGATGAGCGCCCAGAAGAAGTTACCGATATGCAGCGATCAGTTAAGGGTGAAGTTATTGCATCTACCTTTGATCGACCAGCTGATGATCACACAACAGTTGCAGAGCTTGCGATTGAACGCGCAAAGCGATTAGTTGAACTTGGTCATGATGTAGTTGTATTGCTTGACTCAATTACACGTCTTGGCCGTGCATACAACATTGCAGCTCCAGCATCTGGCCGAATTCTTTCTGGTGGTGTTGATTCTGCAGCGCTATATCCACCTAAGAAATTCTTTGGTGCCGCTCGTAATATTGAAAATGGCGGATCATTAACTATTTTGGCAACAGCTCTGATTGATACTGGTTCAAAGATGGATGAAGTTATCTTTGAAGAGTTCAAGGGAACTGGAAATATGGAGTTAATCCTTAATCGTAAGTTTGCTGATAAGCGCATCTTCCCGGCTGTCGATGTTGTTGCATCCGGAACTCGTAAGGAAGAAATTCTTATGGGAACTGAAGAGCTTGGAATTGTTTGGAGATTACGTCGAGTGCTTCATGCACTTGAACCACAACAAGCACTTGAGTTGTTGTTAGAAAAGATGAAGGGCACAAAGTCCAACGTTGAATTCTTACTTCAAATTCAAAAGACAGTTGCTGGTGGCGAAACACCAACCGCATCTTCATCAAATAAAGAGAGTGCTGACGCTTAATTTTGCAATTAAATGGGAAGGCAAGTTACCCTTACCTTCCCCGGTAAAGGCCGGATCTGCTGGTTCACAGATTTATCAAAAGTAAATTTGACCCAGTTAAAGAGAGAGAAGTAAAAAAATGAAGCCAGAAATCCACCCAGCATATGTGGAGACAAAAGTAACTTGTGGTTGCGGTGAAGTTTTCACTACTCGCAGCACAAAAGAGACCGGATCGATCTACGTTGAAGTTTGTTCCGTATGTCATCCCTTCTACACAGGTAAGCAAAGAATTCTTGATACCGGTGGCCGTGTAGCTAAGTTCCAAGAGCGTTTCGGAAAGAGCGAGAAGCCAGGCACTAAGTAGTTTTCTTAAAGAGAGCGCACCTCACATCTTGATGATGTGGTGCGCTCTCTTTTTAATTTTCACTGATTTAATTATGAAAGGAGATGCCAAATGGAACGGTTTGCTAAAGCAAATGAATTAATTGCTGAGTATGACCAATTAGAAAAACAGATGGCTGATCCTTCAATTCACGCAGATCAAAACAGCGCCCGTAAATTAGGAAAGCGTTACGCTCAACTTGGCCCAGTTATTGCTGGCTATCGTGCTTGGAAATCAGCGGAGGAAGATTTAGCAGCAGGAAAAGAGTTGGCTGAGGCCGATGAAAGTTTTGCATCTGAAATTGCCTCTCTTGAAGCAACTCGAGATGCTGCGGCAGAAAAGTTAGAGGAGTTACTTCTGCCTCGTGATCCAAATGATGATCGCGATGTAATTATGGAAATTAAAGCAGGTGCTGGCGGTGATGAATCAGCAATTTTTGCTGGTGATTTATTACGTATGTATACCCGCTACGCTGAAAAACAAGGTTGGAAGGTTGAAACAATTGATACCACCGATAGCGATATGGGTGGATATAAAGATGTATCAATTGCCATTAAATCTAAAGGAGTGCAGGAGCCAGGTAAAACACCTTATGCAAAATTAAAGTTTGAAGGAGGCGTGCACCGTGTGCAACGCGTTCCTGAAACTGAATCACAAGGTCGTATTCACACATCTGCTGCTGGTGTTTTAATTTTGCCTGAAGCGGAAGAGGTTGATGTCGACATTAATATGAATGATTTACGTATCGATGTTTATCGCTCAAGTGGTCCGGGTGGTCAATCAGTTAACACGACAGACTCAGCGGTTCGTATTACCCATATTCCAACTGGCATCGTTGTTTCATGTCAGAACGAGAAGAGCCAATTACAAAATAAAGAATCGGCATTACGTATTTTGCGTGCTCGTATGTTGGCAGCGGCACAGGAAGAGGCGGAGCGAATTGCATCCCTTGAACGTAAATCTCAAGTTCGCACCGTAGATCGCAGCGAGCGAATCCGTACATACAACTTTCCAGAAAACCGGTTAAGTGATCACCGCGTTAATTACAAAGCAAATAATTTAGATTCAGTAATGAATGGTGATTTAGATGCGGTTATTCAAGCCTTAATTGATGATGATCGTGCCCATAAATTAGCTGGCGAAAATTAATTAGATTGTTTGTTAAATAAGTGAGAGAGATATTAAGAAGTGCGGTTGCTCTCTTTGAAAAAAATCAGATATCAGCAGTTGATGCCGAAATTTTGCTGGCTCATGTAATTGGTGTTTCCCGAAAGCAATTAATCACCTCTACTTGGGAGTTACTAGAAACAGAGGTAGACCGAGTACAAGATGAATTTAATATACTGATTGAACAACGTTTATTAGGTAAGCCAGTGCAATACATAACCGGAAGTGCACCATTTAGATATTTAGAACTCTCTGTTGGTCCTGGCGTATTAATTCCAAGGCCAGAGAGTGAAATATTGGTAGATCAGGTAATTGGTTTCTTGCAAAGTTCTGCTGATAAAGAACAAGCAAAGAGTGTGGTTGATCTAGGTGCTGGAAGTGGCGCAATAGCAATTGCAATTGCAACAGAGGCTGCGTTAAAAGAATTACAAGTTACTGTGGTGGCGGTTGAAAAATCTCCAGAGGCGGCGCATTGGTTAAACCAAAATATAAGTAAGTATGAACTGCCAACCCGAGTTGTAGTAGAAGATGTAACCACAGCATTAGATGGGGTTAAAGCAGATGTCGTTGTTGCAAATCCTCCATATATTCCAAATCATGAGAGATTGCCGCAAGAGGTAATTGGCTTTGAGCCAGAGATGGCATTACGTGGTGGAGCCGGTGATGGAATGGATTTGCCGAAAATATTTATTGCAGCCGCAACTAGATTATTAAAACCAGGTGGTTACTTCATTATGGAGCATCATGAAACACAACGAGAACTTGTAAAAAATGCCCTGCAAAGTGAGTTCAAAAATATTCAAAGTATTTCCGATCTAACTGGTCGAGATAGATTTACCTCAGGAATTAAATCTTGATGAACCAGGCGGAAAAGTAAATGGCGCAGCGAATTGATTTAGCAACTGAGGATTTATCTATTGCAGTTGATACCGCAATTAGAAATATCAATGCCGGAGAAGTGATTGTGGCACCATCTGAATTTGGTTACATATATTTATGTGATGCATTTAAGCATGATGCGGTTAAAGCTTTACATATTTTGCGCGGTGATGCAGATGGCGTTGCTGCCCAAGTATTTATAAAAAATGCATCTGTGCTGCCTGGTTTAGTGAAAACAGTTTCCAATGATTTAGAAGCTGTTACTGAAAAATTTTGGCCAGGACCTTTATCAATTACCTTTAACATTCAACCAGGATTAAGTTGGAATCTAGGAGATGGTGGAAGATTAGGAACGGTAAATATCAGAGTCCCTGATCATAAGTTTTTAAAAGAAGTTTTAAAAAACACTGGACCACTTGCCGCCGCATCTGCGGCATTAACCGGCAAGGCTGCAATCTTAGATTTAGCAGATCTGCCGATTTATGAAAGTGATATTGGCGTTATTTTTTCAGAGGGTATTTTGACCTCGATCGGCAAAAGCACAGTGATTGATGCAACTGGTACTCAGTTAAAGATTAAGCGCTCTGGTGTGATCGAGACCAAAGAATTAAGTTCAGTTATTCCAAATCTGCTGGATTAATCCCTAGCAATTTGGGAGCAAACCTTTAGGCTTGCCACATGTCGAGCCAACCACCAAAGCATCCAATTAGCCAAGAGTATTACGGCCCAGATTTCACCGCGCTACAAAATCAAGATCCAGAGATAGCTGCAGTTGTTATTTCAGAGTTGGAAAGACAGCGTCATGGTTTGCAATTAATTGCTAGTGAAAACTTCACATCAACTGCGGTGCTTGCGGCAATGGGTTCAACACTTTCAAATAAATATGCTGAAGGTTATCCAGGCAAGCGTTATTACGGTGGTTGCGAAGAGGTAGATAAGGTTGAAGTAATTGGTAATGAGCGTGCAAAACAATTATTTGGCGCAGAACATGCCAACCTGCAGCCACACTCTGGTGCAAGTGCAAATGTTGCGGTCTATCAAGCATTTACCAAACCAGGTGACACAGTTCTTGCGATGTCTCTGCCACATGGTGGACATCTAACACACGGCTCTAAAGTTAACTTTTCCGGTAAATGGTTCAATGTAGTTTCATATGGAGTTCGCCAAGATAATGAGCTAATTGATTACGATCAATTGCGAGATCTAGCAATTGAACACAAACCAAAGATGATTTGTTCAGGTGCTACCGCATATCCATCATTAATTGATTTTGCGAAGGTGCGTCAGATTTGCGATGAGGTTGGCGCAATTATGTGGGTAGATGCAGCGCACTTCATTGGTTTAGTTGCTGGCAAGGCGATTCCATCACCTGTTCCATATGCAGATGTAGTTTCCTTTACAACACATAAAGTTTTACGTGGCCCACGTGGTGGAATGATCTTGTCTAAAGCAGAGCATGCTGCAGCCATTGATAAAGCGGTATTTCCTGGCATGCAAGGTGGCCCAATCATGAGCGCTGTTGCTGGCAAAGCGGTTGTATTAAAGGAGTGTGCAACACCTGAATATCAGGCATATGCCAAAAAAGTTATTGAAAACTGTCAGGCACTTGCTGGTGATTTAGTTGCAGAAGGAATGCGCGCTGTTTCAGGTGGCACACAAACACATTTAGCTTTAATTGATATTAGATCAACTGGTATCAATGGCAAGGTGGCAGATGAGCGTTGTGGATTATCTGGAATTACTTTAAATAAAAATGCGATTCCATATGATCCAGAAACACCAGCGGTTACTTCAGGCATTCGTGTTGGTACCGCAGCAACTACAACCCAGGGCATGGGGCGCAATGAGATGAAACAAATTGCCTCATTGATCGCACGAGCCATAAAAGATGGCGCAGATGAAACAAAAGCTAAGGCGATTAAAGCTGAAGTTGATCAACTATGCAGCGCATTCCCAGTCTATCCAGTACCTGCCAAGTAATCTTTAAAAGCTAATGCGTGAGTACTTAGTAACTGTTTTACTTTCAGCAATCATTTGCTACCTAATCACACCATTTGTTAGGGACTTAGCAATTAAATCTGGCGCAGTTATGCAGATTAGATCTCGCGATGTGCATGTTGCGCCAACTCCTAGGTGGGGTGGGTTAGCCATGTGGTTATCAATGGCACTTACTTTGGTAATTGTTAATCAACTTCCATTGGTTCATAAATCATTTGGCCGGGAAGCAACTGGAATTTTCTTAAGTGGCACCTTTATTTTATTTCTTGGTTTAATCGATGATCGCTTTGATTTAGATCCAATTACTAAATTCGCTGGTCAAGCATTAGCTGGTGGAATTTTATTAATATATGGAGTACAAATTTTATGGCTACCAATAAATGGCATAACAACTATTCCGGCAAATATTGGACAACTGTTAACTGTCTTATTTGTAATGGTAGTAATTAATGCAATTAACTTTGTAGATGGCTTAGATGGTTTAGCCACCGGTATCGTGGCAATTTGTGCATCATGCTTCTTCGCCTTCTCATATTTATTAGCGGTGATAAATGGTTTAAACCGCGCAGGTGCACCATCCTTAATAACCGCAGTTGTAATTGGTTTGTGTTTAGGTTTCTTGCCTCATAACTTCTATCCGGCGCAGATCTTTATGGGAGATTCTGGCGCAATGTTTTTAGGTTTAATGATTAGCGCATCTGCGATTACCTTAACTGGCCAAGTAGATGCATCAGCAATAACAGCAGAAAACTCCGGAAGTGCGCTATTGCCATTACTACTGCCATTTACAGTTTTAGCTATTCCATTACTTGATTTTGCAATGGCAATTGTTCGCAGGTTGCGCGCTGGTCGCTCTCCATTTTCCGCGGATCGCGAACACCTGCACCACCGAATCATGCGGATGGGTTTAACTCAACAACGCACAACAGTTGTGCTTTATTTATGGACTGCTATGTTTGCTGTGCCAACTGCAATTGCCGCCTTTATTCCAATCTGGATCGCGCTGCTTGTCGGAGCGGTTATTTTTGCGCTTTCAATTTTAGTTATTAAGCGAAATAAAAATACTGTGATTATTGAACACAATCGCTCTGCAAAGGTGAATTGAGGTTTCAAAATGAGTGATACCCAACTTTGGAAAGGCGCAATTGTGCCGGCAAGTATTGTCGCGGCAATTGCATTAATTGCCGATACCGTGCTGAAAGGTAAATCTGGTTTTCTCGGTGGCTTGTTAGCTTCAATTACTGTGATTATTTTCTTTAGTGTGCATTTATTAGTTGCAAGAATTTCAAGAGATCTAGATCCAATGGCAACGATGATGCTTGCGATGTTCTCCTACTTTGCCAAAGTTATTTTCATGGGAGTTTTCTTGGTTTTGATCACAAAATTTACCGATCGCAGCACAGTTGACCGCACAAGTTTTGCCATCAGCGCGCTTTTGATTACCATGGCATGGTTGGTAGGAGAGATCCGTAGCTTTATGAAGTTGCGTTTTCAAAAGCCACTTCCCGAAAGTAATTCGCAGGTGAAGGAGAAGTAATGGAGCGCGATGATTTAAACCACTCTCGTAATGAAGAGGGTGCACTTTGGTCAATTGTTGGCTACCTACTTTCTGGTCTAATTATTTGGGGCGGCATCGGTTGGGGATTTGATCAATGGCTTGGAACTAATTACTTCCTATTAATTGGTATGTTGTTAGGTGCCGGAGCATCGATTTACTTGGTCTGGTTGCGCTTCGGTCGCGACTAATTAGCCACCGACGGCAAAACTCTAAACTCGACCTTTAACCGCCCGCATAAAGTCTCATCCGCAGGGCATAAATCACACGCTCACAAATTTCACACAACTATCACCTAGCACATAAGGTTTGACCCGTCCGGTTCGGGTTTAACCCCATAATTTGTAGGAGATAACGTTGAGTCTGCTGCTTTCAGGTGAAGAGGGATTTACTCCTCCGAGCACCGCAGATTTTAATCTTCCACCAGTTTTTGGTGACAATCCATATACAACAAAACCAGTTTTCTTAGTTTTCTTATCGGTAATTGTGGTTAGTGCATTCTTTATTGCATCATCACGTAAAGCTTTAGTTATGCCAACAAAATTGCAATTTGCTGGTGAATCAATCTACGCATTTGTGCGCAATGATTTAGCTCGCGATGTTATTGGCCATGAGTTCATGCGCTTTGTGCCATACCTATTTACCTTATTTACCTTTATTTTGACCAACAATATCTTTGGAATTGTGCCGCTATTGCAATTCCCAGCGATGTCTCGAGTTTCATTTCCTTATGTATTAGCAATCTTTACCTTTGTCATCTTCCATTATGTTGCGGTCAAACACAAGGGAATTCTTCCTTATCTAAAAGAAATCATGTTTATGCCTGGTGTTCCAAAGCCGGTTTATATCCTGCTGACACCAATTGAACTTGCAACCTACTTTGTGGTTCGCCCACTAACACTTTCACTTCGTTTATTTGCAAATATGTTTGCCGGCCACTTGTTGTTGCTGGTTTTTATTTTAGGCGGAGATCATCTATTAAAAGGTGTGATCGGCTTAAAGCTAGTTTCCCCATTTGCCTTTGCCTTTGGAATTGGCCTGACCTTCTTTGAGTTCATGGTCCAATGTCTTCAGGCTTATATCTTTACTCTACTAACCGCTCTGTATATCGCAGGTGCGTTAGCGGATGAACACTAATCAGTAAAACTATCTAGATAAATGTCTAGATAACTAAAGAAAGAGAAAGAGGAAAAAGAAATGACAGGCACACTCAACCTGGTCGGTTATGGCCTATCTGCAATCGGACCTGCTATCGCAACTGGCATGATCTTCGCTGCTTACATCAGCGGTGTAGCTCGCCAACCTGAGGCACGTTCAGTATTGCAACCGATCGCATTCCTAGGCTTCGCACTTGCAGAAGCTTTGGCACTATTCGGTCTAGTTCTAGCTTTCGTTCTCTAGTCAATAATTCTCAAAAATTATGGCAATTAGAACCTTAAGTAACTTGGCAGCAGGAGAGGGCGCCAACCCATTAATTCCGCACACCGCTGAATTAGTAGTTGGTTTCATCGCCTTCACTTTGTTGTTCCTAGTACTTCGCTCAAAAGTTGTGCCAATGTTTGAAAAAGCATTTGCCGAACGAACCGACGCAATTGCCGGCGGTATCGAACGCGCAGAGAAAGCACAACGCGAAGCTGAGATTGCACTTCAAAAGTACACATCTCAGTTATCTGATGCACAAGGTGAAGCACAAAAGATTCGTGAAGAAGCACGTGTTCAAGGAGCAGCGATCATTGAAGATCTGCGCACCAAGGCACAAGAGGAAGCTGCTCGAATCACCGCTGCTGCAACTGCATCGATTGAAGCAGAGCGCCAACAAGCAATTACCTCACTTCGCAATGAAGTAGGAACACTTGCTACCGAACTTGCTTCCAAGATTGTCGGAGAAGCGTTAGATGACCAGGTCCGTCAATCTCGAATTGTTGATCGCTTTATTGCAGATCTAGAGAAGAGTAAGTAATTATGAAAATTCTGGGCGGCACCAGTCGAGTATCAGTACTCGCACTGCGCAAAGCATTAGAGGAAAAGGTGAACAACCTTTCTGCTAATGATGCTGCCCAATTTTCAAATGATCTCTTCACAATTCTTACCGTTTTAAGTTCATCAGTTGGCATGCGCAGAGCGCTAACTGATAATGCCCGCGATGCAGCTGCAAAATCTGAGTTAATCTCAAATCTTTTCGCTAAGAACATCTCGGCAAATGCGCAAGCAATCTTGGCTACCGCAGCCTCACTTCGCTGGTCTAATCCATCTGAATTAGCAGATGCGATTGAGCAATTAGCGGTTGAAGCTGAAAGCTTTGTTGCAGATAAGAACAATGAGTTAGATCTAGTTGAAGATCAATTATTTAATTTTGCTCAGCTTTTAACCGCTAATCCAGAGCTGCGTCAGGCATTCAATACCGCAGCAGACTCTGATGCAGGCAAGGTGGCATTACTGGAATCAATTGTTAAAGGAAAGTACGCAAACTCAACTTTAAATTTACTGCGCCGAGTAGTTGTGCTTCGCCGTGGTCGTAATATTGATGCCACACTTGCTGCTTACTCACATTATGTTGCAGCTCGCCGCAATCGCATTGTGGCTCATGTAAAAACTGCCACCCCACTAAGTGCTGCGCAACAACAAAATTTAATTACCGCCCTTGGTAAAGCAATTGGTAAATCAGTACATATCAACGTCGAGGTTGATCCGAAGGTTTTAGGTGGCTTATCAATTCGCTACGGCGATGAGATTATCGATGGCACCGTTATCAATCGTTTGGCAGAGGCGAGCCGCGCGCTCGTAGGTTAAAGCTAGTTGACTAAAAACGGGAATTAACTAGAAATAAAAATTTCTAGTTATATAAAGAGAGAGAAGAGAGAAGATGGCTGAAGTTACGATCCGCCCGGATGAGATTCGCGATGCGCTGGCAAAGCATGTCGCTGCCTATAAACCTGGGGCTGCAGTTAAAGATGAAATCGGAACAGTAACCGAGGCAGGTGATGGCATCGCACGTGTTGAAGGTCTGCCATCAACTATGACCAACGAATTATTAAAGTTTGAAAATGGCACATTAGGTCTAGCGTTGAACTTAGATGTTCGCGAAATCGGTGTCGTTATTTTGGGTGAGTTCACCGGAATTGAAGAAGGAACAACTGTTCGCCGCACTGGAGAAATTCTCTCTGTTCCAGTTGGCGATGGATTCCTTGGTCGCGTAGTTGATGCACTTGGTCGTCCAATTGATGGCAAAGGTGAAATCAAAGCTGAAACGACTCGTGCACTTGAACTTCAGGCACCAACAGTTGTGCAACGCCAACCAGTTAAAGAGCCAATGCAAACAGGTATTAAAGCAATTGACTCAATGACCGCAATTGGTCGTGGACAAAGGCAATTAATTATTGGTGATCGCCAGACTGGTAAGACTGCAATTGCAATTGACACCATCATCAACCAATTAGAAAACTGGAAGACTGGAGATCCAAAGAAGCAGGTTAAATGTATCTATGTTGCGATTGGCCAAAAGGGATCAACAATTGCTTCAGTTAAAGGTGCATTAGAAGCAGCTGGCGCAATGGCGTACACAACAATTGTTGCCGCTCCTGCATCTGATCCAGCAGGTTTCAAATACCTAGCTCCATACACCGGCTCTGCAATTGGTCAGCACTGGATGTACAACGGACAACATGTATTAATTATTTTTGATGATCTATCAAAGCAAGCTGAGGCTTATCGTTCAGTATCGCTATTGCTACGCCGTCCACCAGGTCGCGAAGCTTACCCAGGCGATGTGTTTTATTTACACTCACGTTTGTTAGAGCGTTGCGCAAAGTTATCTGATGAATTAGGTGGCGGTTCTATGACTGGTCTACCAATCATTGAAACAAAGGGTAATGACGTATCTGCATTTATTCCGACCAACGTTATTTCAATTACCGATGGTCAGTGTTTCTTAGAAACAGATCTATTTAACGCAGGTGTTCGTCCTGCGATCAACGTAGGTATTTCAGTATCTCGCGTTGGTGGATCTGCACAAACAAAGGCGATGAAGAAGATTGCTGGACGTCTGCGTCTTGATCTTGCACAGTTCCGTGAGCTTGAAGCATTCGCTGCTTTTGGTTCAGATCTAGATGCTGCATCAAAGGCACAGCTAGAGCGCGGTGCGCGAATGGTTGAATTGTTAAAGCAAGGTCAGTACTCACCATTCTCAGTAGAGCGCCAGGTAGCATCAATTTGGGCGGGAACAACTGGCAAGATGGATTCAATTCCAGTTCCAGATATTCGTCGCTTCGAATCTGAGTTCTTAGATTTCATTGCACGTGAGCGCAAAGCAATCAATGATGCAATCTCATCTACTCGTGAATTAAGTGATGACACAGTTGCTGCCCTTGAAGAAGCGATTGCCACATTTAAAACTCAATTCAAACCATCAGTTGCACCAGCCGTAAATGAGAAAAAGGCTGATGCATTATCTGGTGAAGATAATGAGCAAATTACCCGCCAAGTTCCTGCGGTAAAGAAATAAATTAAAGAGAGATAAGAGAGCAAACAAATGGGTGCCCAACTTCGTATTTATCGCCGCCGTATGCGGTCGGTAAAGGCGACTAAGAAGATCACAAAGGCGATGGAGCTAATCTCTGCTTCACGCATTGTGAAAGCGCAACAAAAGGTTGCCGCTTCATCTCCTTACGCCAACGAGTTAACCCGTGCTGTCTCTGCTGTTGCATCTTTATCTAGTACCAATCACCCATTAACAACTGAGTCTGCTAATCCAAAGCGCGCTGCAGTTTTAATTATTACTGCAGATCGCGGTATGGCTGGTGCATATTCAAATGCGGCGATTAAAGAGGGCGATCAATTAATCGCACTTCTGCAATCACGTGGCTTGGAAGTAAATCCTTATTTAGTGGGTCGCAAGGGAATTAACTTCTATAAATTCCGTAACCGCAAAATTACTAATTCCTGGTCAGGTTTTTCTGATAACCCAACCTATGCACATGCAAAAGAGGTTTCAGATTCATTGATCGCAGCCTTTATTGCAGATGCGCAAACCGATCCAAATGGCGTAGATGAATTACATATTATTTACACAGAATTTAAATCGATGATTACCCAAACTCCAGATGCAAAACGAATGTTGCCTCTAGAGGTTGTGGAATCTGCAGCACCATCTGGTTTGCTGCCAATGTATGAATTCGAACCTAATGCCGGCGAGGTATTAAATGCATTACTTCCTCGCTACGTTGAGGCTCGAGTATTTAACGCGATGTTGCAATCTGCAGCTTCAGAGCATGCAGCGCGACGTCGTGCTATGAAATCAGCAACTGACAATGCTGATGAATTAATTAAGTCGTTAACTCGACTTGCAAATGCGGCTCGTCAGGCCGAAATTACCCAAGAGATCAGTGAAATCGTAGGCGGCGCA
>Ga0114963_10001170_pt1 | contig 18115 bp, 9 predicted proteins | sample C_131016_EF_Meta_FD_87019 | JGI IMG/M metagenome (GOLD analysis project Ga0114963, IMG submission 87019) | Freshwater microbial communities from Lake Croche, Canada to study carbon cycling - C_131016_EF_MetaG | ecosystem: Environmental > Aquatic > Freshwater > Lake | place: Lake Croche, Canada...
CAACTGAGATCAAACAAGTCGAGGGCAGTCATGAATGATCCTCTTGAGGAAGAATGCGGGTGCTGAATAATGCAGTATAGAATTAAAAGCCAACTTTACGCCGATGCCGAGGCAAAACTTAAGGGCGCCAAGCAGGTCCTAGATGACTGCACCTGGTCGTCTTGCGCTGCCGCAGTTTCGTGGGCTTCTGGCTACACCGTAGACTACACAGCCGCTGACGGAATCGCAGCATTCGAGAAAGCAACTGGTCGCAAGGATAAGCAAGGCGTCAGCGATGCAGGCGGCTCACTACCTGAGGCGGTCAAGACCATTGCGGCACTTGGCGGCAAGGCACGCTATGCGAAGTCGTGGGAAGACGCAGTCGCAGCAGCCAAGCAGGGCGCCGCACTCATGGTGTGGGTGCAGCAGCCAGTCGGCTATCCAACCGACGTTCACATCTCGAAGTGGCACGACGTCTGGAAGAAGTGGTGGACGAAGAAAGACCCTGCGCATCTGAAGGCTGGATACGGACACATGACCAGCGCCGCGTGGTGCGAAGACCACGGCTGGCAGTGGGCTTGTCCGACGCGAGACGAGAAGGTCAACGCCGAGAAGTACGGCGTACCAGTAACAGAGGCGCAACTGCGCCAGATTTCCAGCAGCAAAGTCAAGGTTGGCAAGGTAGGCGCCGATTACAAGTGCCTGCTCATCGTCACGCATCCAGGCAAGGTCGCGGCTCCAGTGCCAGTCGCTACGCCAGCGGTCTTGCAGGTAGACCCTACAATCAACGTAGAGGCATCTAGGAAGACCGTAGAGCCTCGAAAAGTGCAAATTGGTACTAAGACACCACTTAAGTCTTCTGAACTAGAAAACGCCCTCAATGCCTTTGGTCACGTTAACTGGGGCGATGTCATTGATCGGGAAAAGGACTTAGCAAAGAATGCTGCTAACGCAGCAGCAAAGGAGAATGGAATGTTTAACAAGATTAAGGCTGCCCTAGTGTATGTTGCAGCCAACTCGCAGATTGATGAAATGCTTCTTGATGCTATCCGAACGTTCATTACGGTCAGCCTATCGGTAGCACTTGGATTGGGTATCCCAGTTTTGGATATCACTGGAGGAGATTTCCGTACTGTGCTATCGGCTGGTCTTGCCTCTGCCCTGGGTGTGGTGGTCAAGTTCCTTGATCCTAATAATTCATCCTACGGCGTGCAGAAGAAGAACTAATGCCAAAGACTGCTGCTTGGCAACGTAAGGAAGGTCAGAACCCAAAGGGTGGTCTGAATGCTGCTGGTCGTGCATCCTACAAGGCGCAGACTGGTGGAACGTTGAAGGCTCCAGTAAAGAAGGGCAGCAACCCACGGCGAGCCTCATTCTTGGCTCGAATGGGCAATATGCCTGGACCAGAACATGATGCAAAGGGTCGACCAACGCGCTTGCTTCTAAGCCTTGAGGCTTGGGGAGCGAGCAGCAAGGCGGATGCTAAGAAGAAGGCAGCCGCTATTTCGAAGACCCCTAAGAAGAAGTCTTGATTCAGGCGAGCAGCGTTGCTGCTGACCTGGGTCGCGGTCGTGGAGACATTGCGTTCTTTGCTGATCGATGGCTTGGAATCAAGGGGAATCCTGGTCAGTTAGCATGGTGGGCTGCCTGTGCAGAACGCGAGGAAGACGGATTCCGACCAAAGTACATTACCACCGTGGTGTCTGCGGGAAACCGTGCGGGAAAAACTCTCGCAATGGCAGTGGTCTGCTTGCACCACGCCCTGTACAAGATGGGCGTAAAGAATCCAATCCCAGAGGATCAGGGTTCTGCACGCGAATGGCTCAACGCACCGTACGAGTGGTACCATATCGGTATTCAGCAGGAGACTGCTGACCTCGTACATCGAGAGATCGAGAGTATCCTTGATGCGAATCATCCAGCCCAGAAGGGTCGCGGATGTCCACTAACCAAGGAACTCGGCAAGGTCATCGAAACTCGAAAGAAGTATCGTGGTGAGTATGCCTGGGTCAAGTTCAGCCCAATGCTTGGCGGGGCAAACATCCATTTCCGTACTACGCAAGATAAAGCAAAGGCTTTGCTTGGCAAGGACATGAACGGCATCTCGTTTGACGAGGCAGCCTTCGAGCCTCATTTGTTGATGATCTATCAAGAGGTTCTAAACCTACGACGACTCTCAACTGGCGGACCGCTCCATTTCGTTGGAACGCCAACCGAGGGCATTAACGACTACGCGGAACTCTGGCATCGAGGAGATCCAGAGAACCCAATGCGAGAAGAGAAGTTCATCTCGTTCAGGCTTTCAACAAGGGACAATGTCGGATACGGTCTGACTCAGGGAAACTTCGATGACGTCGTCAAGCAGCAGGCTGAATACCTGATCCCACAAAACATTGACGGTTACTTCATCGAGGCACGAAACGCCTTCTTCTGGTCACAATCGGTGATCGCGTGCTTTAGGGATATCGAAGAGGAAACACCTCCAGCCAGACGTGGAAAGTATGTTCAGGGTGTCGATCCAGGGATTTCACATGATGCAACCTGGGCGATTACACTTGACATCTCAACTCGTGGTAAACTAAGGGGAGTACGAGTTCGCAAACGCGGCGGGAAACAGAGCATCTCGTCAGTTGTGAATATGGTTCGAGAAGGGCATCTGCTGTATCAGCAAGAAGGAGCCTACTGCACCACCATCGTCGATTCCACTGGTTTAGGTGGTCGACTATTTCAGCAAGAGTTCAGCATGATCAAGCCGCTCCGAGGTTTTGATTTCGGTGGTACTAAGGCAAAGAAAGTTGAACTTCTCAATGATCTCAAGGCAGTCATTGACAAGGGTCAGATTGAATTCCCAGCAGGCGGCATATGGGACGAACTTCGCCGACAACTTCTGATGTACAAATTAGAAGACAAGAAACTCGAACAGGATGCAGTGATGGCACTCGCAATTGCGGTACGCCATGCACTACGAAACCCAGAGCGTGCGGTTGAGAACCCAACGTTCGCCTATTTTGGAGCAAGTGACTGATGGCTGATAAAGTACGAAAGATCCCAGCAGCGTTTCAGGGAACGCGAGCGATTCCAGCGCAGTACACGACTGACCCCGATATCGCCACGCCTGAGCAAATTGCCTCCATTGGTACCGCCAATGCCAAGGCACGAAATATTGCCAAGGGTAATAACGCTATTTCCCCAGCATCTACTGCTGCTCCAATTAGAACAAACCTTACTGGCGGTCAGCCAAATCTCCCACAACTAAAGGGCAAGCCGATCAGCGCAACTCCTGCTGGTCTTACTGCAACAAGCAAGCCAAGCGTTGACGCTGGTGCTGCATTCGCTGCTGGACTCAAGGGTGCTGCTGGCAGCGAAAAAGAATCGCTCTTTAGCAAGCCAAACCAGAATCCTCTGCCAACAGATGCTGCACCAAAGAAGAGCCGAGTGGTTGATGCACTTGACCGACTTCGAGCGGCTTCAGAATACTTCAATGGAAACAATGTAAGCGGCGGTGCAGGTAAGCCAGCCAAGCAGACGCCAAACAGAACGACTACTCGCGGCACGATTGCGACTTCCCCATCTAAGGTAAATGTCTCTGGAGGTGCTGGATCACCTGCTGCACAGACATCAAATAGCCCGCTGACGCGAGCACGAATTAAGGAACTGCTCAATACGCCAAGAGTAGAAAGCACTGGTGGGCAGATTGCCACAGCGCCAGAAACGATCAATGCAACGAGCAAGGTTCCAGTAGTTCGTACGATTAAGCCGAACTTTGAGGCGCTTGATCTTGGTGAGCAACAGTCGATTAAGATGCTCAAGACCTCACTCGAAGGTCAGAACATCAATCCCAACGACAACGAAGAACTACTCCTACTCCAGGAGATCCTGGCTCGCAAGCAGTTGGTTGAGCCAGAGCAGAACCGACTCCGTTCGATGTTCCGCCGAATGGACAACCTCTACCACCCAGAGACCATCACCCTTGGCGGTGCTGACCACTGGTCGGATGACCCAAGCGCACGACTATCTGGTCGCGCTCACGTCTCGGTAAACATCCATCACGCCTATGTTCAGATTCCAGCATCGATTCAGGCTGTTCGACCAGTCATCAACTACGTTCCAACTGGAACTGAAACTGCTGACCGAGAAGATGCTCAACTTCGAGAGAAGTTGTACTTCCGTTGGTGGGATGCTAACGAGATGGATCTTGCGCACGAGCACGCTGCCCTACTGAAAGAACTCTATGGTCACACGGCAGCAAAGGTTTACTGGGATGAGAACGAGGGTGTCCCAAAAATCTCAATCATTGAGCGACCAGAAAACCTTTACCTAGGATTCTCTAACTCCGACTATAGTCGACTTGACTGGGCTTTGTATTGCTACGGTATGTCGCCACAGTCCATTAAAGAAGATTATGGCATCGACATCATTCCAGTAAAGTCTGGAACTGAGTACTACCCATATACAACCCGTGGAACCCATGATGACCCAATTGGCAACATCTGGTCCAACACTTTTGACAGGAATCCACTCCGACGCGAGACCGCATATGAGCGTATGCAGGTTCGCGTCTACGACTATTGGTATAAGGTTCCTTCTGCTCCAGGAAAGCCACCAGTGGTATACAACGCCATCTTTGTCGGAAACACGCTGGTAAAGAATGACCCACACAAGGAGTATGCTGGGCAACTTCCATACGTACACCTTGCAAACGGCAAGATTCCTGGAAGCCCATACGGTAAGTCCGCACTCCACGATGCAGAGCAGATGCTTCGCGAAAAGGACGAGCGAGTCACCGCCATGGCACAGATGATCCAGTCTGTTGTTGGCGGTCAGATGTGGCAGTTGGTTGGTCCAGATGCTCCTGATGAGGTTGCTCCTAACGCCCTACCAAAGCCAGGTCGTGTTGCAACTCCTGGTCCTGGCAACGAACTTCGTGCCATCCAGCCGTTTATTCCTAACTTCCAGATTGAAGAGTACATCAAGCGTATCGACCGTGAACTCACGGTTGCCACTGGATTGAATGACCTTCTGCTTGGTCTTGCTCCTGAGTCAGTTCTTGGTTCGTCACGAGCCATCGCTGCACTCATCGCAAACTACGAAGCACGACTTGCCCCTAAGCGTAAGACGTTCTACACGTGGATGCGAAAGGTTTGGGAACTATCTGCCCGTATTTGGGAGATCAAGGACCCAGCCGTTGCTGAGATCATTAACGGCGAATACCGAATTGAGATTGTTCCACCAGAGTTGACCCCACGCGATACTCTCGAACTTGCCTCTACGGCGATCAACTTGGTCCAGAACCGAGTATGGTCTGCTGAGCGCGCAATGGATCGAGTCGGCGTTGAAGATCCAGTTGGCGAGAAGGAACTCATCCGAAGTGAGCAGACTGACGCAACGCTCAACCCATCTGCTGTTGCAACCATGGCTAACGTCATGGGTATCTTCAAGCAGATGCAGGCACAGGATGCCCAGATGCAGGCTCAACAGCAGGGTCAGGGTCAGACTCAGCCACAGGCTCCAGTTGATCAGGCTGCAATCCAGGCTCAGTTGGCTCAGCAGGGCGCACAGGCTCAGAATGCCGTACGCACCCTTCAGCAGCCGATTGCTGGCAACCAGTCATTAAATCAGCCAGAAAATCAGTCTCAGGTACCACAAGAGGCTCTCCCAGCGAACGCCTCACCACTAGTCCCTGGAGGTAACGCCTAATGGCTCGACGAGGTCGTTTCGGTAATCCAAGCGGCGGGTCGAACCTTGCGATTACCATTCAGAATATGTTGCGCCAGAAGAAGGCGCAAGAAGAGCAGTTGCTTCTTCAGCGATTCCGAAATGGTCAAGCAACGCTTGCTGAAGTCCAGTCGTTCTATAACGATTGGATTTCCAGTGCTGGATATTCTCCCGATAGCGTTGACTATAAGCAGATTCAGCAGAGCATTGAGGATGCAAAGAATCAGAATCTAATCTTCCGTTATAATGACCTGTCTGCTGAGTTTGACAGGACAAATGGTGCCAATTACAAAGATGTGATGGACTTCCTCAACAATGAGGCAACGACTAGCACCGATTCACAGAACCGACAGAGTTTTGAAGCGCAGAAGCAAAAGATTACTACTGGCTATATTCAGGGAGCAAAGAGTCGCCTACTAAGCGGCGAAATTACTATTGATCAGTTTAAGGCTGATCTTGCTGCCAACTTTGATTCAGCATTCCCACCTGGAGATGAGTCTGCAAAGACTGCTCGATATGATGCGCTAACTGCTGAGTACGATGCAATGATCAGCGTATTTAACAATCGGATTAAGGCTAACCTACCAGGAGCCTATGCTGGTCTTCAGTCATTCATTAAGACATTCCAGAAAGACTTGGTTTCTTACGGTGTTAACACAAACAGCGAACTATACACTCGTTCGCAGGCTGATGCAGTAACGGCAGTATCTGGGGCAAATGCAGCAGCAGCAACTCCATCAGTAAACCGTGCAAACAAATCTTCCGATAAAATTGGTGCAATCCTTGCAGAACTTCAAAAGACTGGTCAAACTGGTTTACCAGCATTAACCGACAAGGACATTAAAGAGGGAAAGACATACGGCGCTGGGGATCTTATGAATGATCCAAGCATTGTTGCAAAGATTGTTCGGTTGGTAGATACTGGTGTTATTGCAATGCCGCAGGGTCTTATTGACATGGGCATTACTGATACTTCACAGTTGTCAAATACTGTCGATGGTCTTGTTCGATCATACTCAGCAAATGTCGTAAGCGCAGCAACTATCGATTCTCGTTATGCAACTGCCGCTATCGGTGCCAAGATTCTTGCTTCACAGGTTGGAGTAACAACGGGTGTCGATGAGTTTAGGGATGCTCTTGGTCAGTATACTGATGACATTCATGCAGCACAGGTTCGCGGAGATGACGTTGCTATGGGTCTTGCAATGCACGCATGGGGTGAGTACCTAAATCGACGAGGATCTAAGTACGGTACTCTGCCATCCGATAGCGCCCTAAACCCACCTGGATCTGGATCATCTGGTGCTGGCATTCTTGACTCTATTGCAGCCAGCAGGGCAGCAATGGCTGGTCAGCCAACCAACGGCACCCCAGCAGAGACATACTTTGGCATCGCCGCTCAGGTAACTACAAACGGGGCAATGACATTCCAAGACGCATATGCCAATGGAAGTTTTGCTGCTGTTATGAAATCCTACAACGATCTTCTAACTGGTCGAGCAGTTCAGCACGTATCTTACGATAAATCACATCCAGAACTTGGTCCAAAGTATACAACTGAGGGCAGAAGTCCACTAACTGCTCAGGGTGGAATTTCTGGATCTGACGTATCTGCAAAGGGTGGTCTTATGACTATTATGACCCTTAAGGACCTTGGTGGAGGAAACTTCGCCCCTGTTGTTCAGCAGGTTGAAAATATCGGAGTGGTAAATATTGCCCAGCCTGGAAGCACTGCTGCTAAGACCTGGGGATATATCTATCGCATGGAGAGCGGTGCAACAGTTTATGCTGAGACAAATGGAAACTTCTACGATGGAAGTCCATTTGGTATAGATCAACGACCAGATAGCAATGGCAATATGATTGTTAACACCAATCCACTTCCAACCGCAGTTGCTTCAAAAACTGCACCAGCATTCGATGTTCAGTCAGTTCTTAAGATTGCTGGCAACGGAGACCCATCAAAGGCTACATTTGATAGCATTCGAAGTGTTGTTTCCTCTGCTAAAAAGCAGATTATCAACAACGGTCTTGCTGCACTAATTCCACCTGGAAACAATATTGATACAATGTTCGATGTTGTCAACAAGACAGCAGATGCTCTTGAGATGAAGCATATTAACGATACTGTATTCCAACTCAAGACTAAGGAGCGTTCTGGTTACGGAACAGTTGATACTAGCGAATATGCAAAACTTGCTGCTCGTGCTAACGAAATTACTTCTGGTGAGGGTTCTCTTCCAGCGGATCAGCGAACAAGTGCTGGATCACTCTGGAATCAGCAAGTACTTCCAAATAAGGATAAGTACCACGAAGTTCAGCCAGGTTTGTGGAAGTTGAAGCCAGAAGTTATTGATGCAAAGAATAAAGTATCTCAAGGATTCCAGGGTCTTGCAAATAATATCATTAACTTCGGTACACTTGGAACACCATGGGGTGGCGCAAAAACCAATACTGGTGGATACATTAATACGTTTGACTCATATGGTCGACCACTTAATGACGTTATTGATCTACGTACTCCACAAGTTAAGGCTGCCCAAGATGCTGCGACCTCTAAAGTGTATAGCAATCTTGGTAATGCCATCATCAACGGTACATTCGAATTCCCAACAGTTAAGTCCCCTACATTAGTTACAAGCCAGGGAAACCAGAACCTAAACAATCAGGCTCTGGAGGGATTGCATTCTGCTTCAACGGCAGCAGCAATCGTTGCACCAACAAATACGTCCAAGATCAACATTGGGGGTAGGTAATGCCATTAATTTTTTCTAAGGGTACGCAGACCACGACTAGTGGTGCTGATCAGATTCCAGTTAATGACAATGCTGGTGGTGGTCAGGCTTATTCAAGCCTTGGAAAAATTAATATTGATCTTACCCAGCCTCAGAACTCAGTTGCTAACACTGCTACTGGATTTGCTGAGGGTCTTCAGGCTGTTGGCAAAGGTATTGTTAATGTTGCAGAAAACCTTCCAATCGTTGGTCTTGCAGCCAAGCCAATTATTGGAGCCATCGGAGCAGTTGCGGATGCAACCGTCGGCAACGTTGTCAACGCTGTTGCCCAAAGCCCAGTCGGTAAAGGAATCAATGACGTTGCTGGTGCTGCTGCTGGTATTGCTTTTGCACCAATTGATCTTGGTCTAAAAGCACTCACTGCTCCAGTAAACTATATTGGTCAGAGGGTTGCTGCTGCACGACTTCAAAATACTATCGAGCGAAAGAACGACGCTGTCTCCTTTATTTTTGGTAATGCCCCTTTAAGTGCTGCAAACATGGTGAAAGACGGAAAGACCATTGATCAGGTTGCAGAATCAATGGCGACACAGTTTGGAACTGGCGCAGAAGAAATGGGTGCATTTAGCAGCAATGGCTTTGCTAACCTTATTTTTAATATTGCACTAGACCCAGTTACCTGGTTTGGTGGAGAATTGCTAAAGCCTATCGAAATTGGTGCAGAGGCTGCAAAACTTTCAGAGGTTGCCACTGAGGTATACCGAACATCTGCAAAGGCTGCTCTTGCCGATGCTGCTCGCTATAAGGACTTGGCAAAGGTTGCCGCTGGATCCGCTGCGAAGAAGGAACTCAAGGACCTTGCTGAGAAGCGCGTTGCTGAGGCTGCCGTCCAGACTCGCAATGCTGACTTCGTTGAGAAATGGGCTTGGGCTGGTGAAGTCTACAAGAACTCTTTCGGTAAAGTTAAGAATCCTTTAACAAAACTACTTGGTGCACCAATTGGTAAGGTCCTTGCCAACCGATTCTTTGAGGTTGCTTCGAGCGCCAAGGTTGGAGAGCACCTTGATGTCATTAGCAAGGTTCTCGGTAAGGACGCAGTAGACGCCGCCGTTGGGAATGCCGCACTAACACTATCAAACGCTACCAAGGCTGCCACCGCAGATATTGCAGTAAACTCACGTCGAGCAATCTTTGATAAGACTGGTGAGACAGTTGCAGCCACAGTTCATGCGGCAATCACTTCTGGGACAACTGGTCGCGCACTTGAGGACCTTATTGTTGGAGATAGCGGAGTAACTCTTAAGGAACTTCTCAAGTCTGGTGGCATTGCAGAGAACGATGTAACAAAAGTATTGAAGTCTTTCGAGAGCGGCTACAACAAGGATCTTCGCCCGTTTTTTGAGCACAGCGACGTAAAGAAGTCCATGCAGTTTATTGGTGATGCTTTTGCCAAGGCTGATGTTCGTGCAAACCCAGACTTCTACCTACAGGTTGGAGACTTCCTTGGAAAGTCAAACATCAAACTTGGCGTTGATGCCGCCGTCAACTTGCTGAATACCGCCAAGATGGATCTCATCCGCTTTGCCGAAGATCCAGCAATTGGCGTTCAGTATCTTTCTCGCCTACTTCAGCACGGATATGAATTGGCAGCAGATCAGGCTGATCTGATTGCCCAAACAACGTTCGATGGGGCAAAGGGTGACGTTCGTGGTCTAATCGACGTGCTTGAGTTCCAGCGTTCTGCTTCATTTGGAAAGTCAATGCGAACCATTGCTGACATTAAGAATGGTTTCCCAATGACATTTGCAGAGGTTCCAGAGACCATTGCCAGAAGGGCTGCAATTGCTTCTTCATTCTTTGGATCACTTCCGAAGAAAGAGGCTCAGGCTCTTGCCACTACGTTCGACTCCATCGCTGCTGCAACGGCTCATCGACTTGGTCAAACTGTAGAACAGTATTACGAAAAGCACGTGTTTGGTCTCTACGGAAATGCAGAGGACAAGGCAGTTCAACTTGCTGATGAGTTGTTCAAAACAACTGGGGCAGCAAAGGCAGCATTCGAAAACATCAATGCAGAACAGGTACTCGAAAAGGCTCAGAGCATCCAGCCAACCGAACGCATGAAGGCTGCTGGTCTTGGCGGTCAATTGCCAGTTCAGGTTGTTGACTTTGGTGGAGATCTTCCATTTGCCCTGCCAGGAGGTCTTGCTGCCCTCGAGGATCCAGCGCCATTTAACTTCATCGATGAGGCTATTATCGAGGCTCAGGCTACTAACAAGATTCCTATGGATGTTCGCGTGAAGATCTATAAGAAAATCTGGGCGAATAAGGCTATCAATATGCAGGATCCAATTGCTGTTGCTAACAGAGTGATGTTTGCGACTCTTTCTGGCAATGCTGGTCTTCTTCCAAATGCTGGTGTCTATGCACTTCTGCGAGTTCGAACCCCTGAAGAACTTGCTCAGTTTGCTGCTAAGTGGGGAGATCTTGCCCGATCAGATATTAAGGCAAATGAACTTGGACTACAGTACAAGAAGGAGTTCTTCGGTGAGGGACCAAAGAACTTCTCAACCTCACAGGCTGGAGTTACTGCCGAAGTTGCTCAGTCAGAAAATAACATTGGCTACGCAATTAGGACGCTTGTATTCGCCCATGACAATCCAAAGTGGTTTACCCTTCAGCCTGGCGAAACCATGGAGAAGTTTGCTGATCGACTAACTGGCATCACTGGTGTCGGTCAGAAGGTTGGAACATTTGCAGCAGAGTTGATGAATCCAGGTCAGTTGAGCCGTGGTGCCTATGACCTTCACATGAGCGATGCTGTCGTGAAGTTTGCTCGAGAGAACAATCTTCTTGATCAACTTATTAAGGATCTTGAATTAACTCCTGGTGGCAAAGAGTTTGCAAAGCAGATTCAAACAAAGGGAGTATCTGCTCCAGCATACGAGAGCAAGAAACTTGTTGGTGGATGGAAGGAAAATGTTGCCTCTGATGTAGCGGCAATGATCGATCAACTTCCAGACTGGATTGCTGGAAAAGATAAGAATGCTAAGATTTTTGAGGGCAGTGCTGGAGAAGTGATTGCCAAATGGATTGACAGGATTGCCGCATCATACGATGCTGAGGCAATTGCAAAGGGCTTGCCAAATCCAGGAGTAAGCGAACTTACTGGGGCACAGAAGCAGTGGTTCATCTGGGACCTTCAGCGTGGCAATATCTCACCACATAGTTTTGTAAACACTGGTGTTGAGCAGATGGCTAAGGCTGAGCCTTCTCAAATCGGCGATGCCATGGCTGCAATTAAGCAAGCAAGTTCTGGAAAGACGTTCGCTGGAGTTGATCCAAACATTATTGCTGAGTTCTATGCCAAGACTGGGGATAAGGTACTTGGCGTAACTCAATTTGACAAGACTGGTCGAGCAACGATTAAATTGTTTGAGGGGGCGGACGTCACAACCGCAATCCACGAAATTGGTCATTTTGCTCGTCGACAACTGGATCAAGAGAATCATGCGCTTCTGGAGTCAGCCTATGGAATTACTGGTCCATGGACAAAGGTTGATGAAGAGCGTTTTGCTAATGACTTTGTTCTTTACCTTCGAAGCGGAAAGGCTCCAGTCAAGGAGTTGAACGATACGTTCTCGAAGATTCGCGAGTTCATCGCTAACGTTTGGGACTCAGTCAAGTCAAGTTCTGATGTCAACGTTAAGCCAGAAGTTCGCAAGGTATTTGACAGCCTTTTTGTTACTAACGGTCCATCACTGACTCAGCCAACGGCAGACCTCTGGTCGCGAGTTACCCTCCTTAGCGACCGTCACCTTACCCAGGGTGTTCGAGATTCCATCTTGAATGAGGTGGACAATCTTCTTGGTAACGGCGATGGAAGCATTAAGATTACCGATCCAGCCCAGTCTGTTGTTGAGTCAGATGCTGTTATTGATGCTGCCCCAATCGCCGCCAATGACGGTAAGACATTCAATCCAGTACGCGGGACAGAACGAGTACCTGGAGATGGTCCTGGATTTGCTGTTGCCCTTAAATCAACAGCCCCGATTGTTGGTCAGGAACGACTTGCCCTTCTTGCAAGCCCACAGAAGCAGAAGGAATTCCTCAATCTCTTTATCCGCAAGAACTACGAGATCCTTAAGCGTGCCAATATGAACATTGGTATCTATGACAATGGTAAAGAACTATGGATTGAATTGTCCAAGATGCATCAGGTTGCCCAAGATGCAATCGATGCTGGCATCAAGAACGGCGAAGAGTCGTTGTTCTCATTCCACCCAGATGCCACTGACGTCATCTATCTTGACACCGAGAAGGGTCGAGCAGCAGCCGCTGCCGCAGGCAAGAAGGTTGTTCAAAAGGCAGAAGACATCCCAAATCTAGAGAACATTGTTCGACCTACCTTGACTGAGGCTGAGAAGAACTCCAAGGTTAAGAGCATCGCCGATATGCTTGTTCAGAAGTATGACGATATTGCTCGTATTTACTATAATAAGGGTGCAGATCCTATGGAGATCATTCAGTTCCTCCAGGATCACCCAGAGATCATTACTCGAGAACTTAGCACAATTGAACGTAAGTTCCTGCCAGAGGCATTTAAGAATGCTGAGGAGCAGTTGAACCTTGCTGGTTATCGATATGGTATCGCACCAAAGAATGGCATCATCGAGCGTACGGCTACGGTAACAGATAGTTTTGGTCGCAGCCGACAGGCACAGATTGTGTCACCGTACACGGATCTTCTGGACACGACTGCTATTAATAAGTTTGACGCCGCACTTCCAAGCAAGAATCTTCGACCAACTACGCTCGATAAGATTGTAGACAAGTTGACTCGAACTTACGGAAGCGACGTCACTCGAAACAACTATATCCAACGACTCACTGCTGACCTGATGAGCAAGGCTCCACTCAGCCAGCGAGATGTCATGACAATTGTCAACCGAGTTGGCAATCTTGCATCAACCAAGGAGACTACGGTTAAGGGTCTTTGGTTTGAGAAGGACCAGATCGAAAAAATTTTTGTCGACGTTATGGGTGAGAAAAACTATATTGCGTACGCCGATAAGAATGATCCACTCCGAGATATTGTCAATGCTGCTGCTGGAGACTATGGCATTGTCGGTCTTGCTCCTGGGTTCAGTGGTCGAGTAAAGGCTTGGAAGCCAATCATGGGCGTAATTACCGACCGAGCCTACCCAGTCGCACGCTTCGGTAAACTTAACCCAATTTTCTACAATCTCCTTGAGCCAATCGAAACTAAAATGAGCAAGTTTGTCTTTGATATTCGTTCAGAAGTTGCCAATGAAACGCTTCAGGATCGCGAATCGGCAGTTCTTCAGCGTATGTTTATTGACCAGCGTTCAGCCAACCGAGAGTTGAGCGAAGGGTTATTCCGAGATCAAGAGGCAAATATCAAGGCAACAATTACGGCAGTTAATGAATCGCCTGGTCTTAAGAATGACATTGCTCGAAAGATTCAACAGATTGGTTTAATTAAAGATCTCAAGTTTGCAATTCTTGATCCACTTAAATATAAGTTAACTGCTCGAGACTTTACGGCAAGCACCTTGGCTATTCGAGAGTTTGATCAGCGAATGGCTGAGTATGCACCAGAGGCTTGGGCACAACTCAAGGCATGGGGTCTTGGAGATGCTCGAACCGTGGTCAATCGAATGCTCGAAGACTACATGATTCAGTCGAACCCAGAGGCGATGGCTCGTGCCCTTAAGGATGGTTTACCAGAGTCGGTTGGTCTTTGGACCCAGGCTCTTACCCAGACTGGTCTTGAAGCCAGCAAGGCTCAAGAGGTCGCCGCTGCTGCTTACGGAATCTTCCAGGACTCAATGATTCGGGCGACTAAGACCGCAGACCGCTACCAATACTTCTCGCAAGAGCGAACCTGGTTTGAGCGAAGCATCAATCACCCATTCCTTGGTATCTATCCTTACTCGTACATGACACAGAAGGCGATCCCAATGATGTTGACCTTGATGTTCAAGCCACGTATTGCTGGTCGAATTCGACCTGGTCTTGGCATCGTGAACTACCTTCGACTGAAGGAATATCTTGCCAATGATTTGGCAACTAACAATGACTTCTGGTCTGGTCTAGCAAAAGATCGAACGCTATGGTATGCTGTTAACATCATGCTGCCAGCAACCCCAGAGAACATGGGGTTTTCAGCGCCTTCCTTCTTCCGCAAGGGATTCCTACAGCCAGCCGCCCAGGGAACCCCAATGGACCTCAATCAATTATCCAAGATCCCAACCTATGTTGGCGATTCAATTATGCGCGGAACAGTCATTGGTCAGGGCGCATCCCTAATCCAGGCTGCAAGCGGTGTCGGCAACTCGTTTGACACGCAAATTCAACAGAGTGCCGATGGCATTCAGACCGAGATTAATCGGTTCTTCCTCCCATAAATATAAACCCAGAAGTTCTGGGTAGTAGTTAGAAAAAGGAGAAATGCTGTGGCTGATGAAGTCGTAAACAGCGCCGAGACACAGTCGCTCGATACAACCGCTGAGGTTGCTGGAGCCACTGAGAACGAGGCGGATGTTACCACTTGGAAGAAGCGACTAGCAGGCAAGGATCAGGCGCTCACCGCTACGAAGAAGGAACTCGATGAGATCCGAGCACGTGCGGATGAACTTTCTAAGTGGAAGGCTGAGCAGGAGCAGGCATCGATGACAGAGGTGGAGAAGGCGCAAGCCAAGATCCGCGATCTCGAAGCGAAGGCTGCGGCTGCTGAGACTGCTGCAAAGGAAGAGCGCCTAGCGCGGGAATATCCGCTCGCTTATCAATTCCTTAAGGACACAGGCGGTCTCGACGAGATCTCCCGCGCTGCTGCGCTCGAGAACTTTGTTCGTAATGCTGCCTCTGTTACTACGGAAAACGAGCCGAATCCAGCGCCAGTGGATCTAAACAATGCACGACGGGCAACCGCCGCGCCAGATATTAAGCCCACGTCTTCCAGTATCTCAGAAAAACTGAAGGCGTTGGGGAATCCATTCGCTGATTAAGAAGGAGTAGCACAATGGCTACCACGCTTACCAGTACGACGAACTTTTCCGATCTCGTCACGCAGTTGGTTTCTGCTCGTGCCGAAGAGGAACTGCGCGCTCGTGCAGTCCATGCGATGCCAGGGATGTATGTCCCAGCACGCTTTATCAAGGGTACTAACACCCTTCGTTACGCTCGTTACGCTGACCTTGCGGTCAACGTCACGCCGCTGACGGAAGGCGCACCACCAGTGGATCAGGCTCTGACGATTTCGTCCGAGTTCTTCACGGCTGTGCAGTACGGTCAGACCGTCGCAATTTCGGATCTCGCGAACATCGATTCGCCACATGATCTGATCTCGATTGCCGCTGAGCGAGTTGCCTATCAGGCGACCCGTTCGATGGACAACATCGTTCGCGACAACATTCACAGCACGGCTTTGACGTCGGCTGTCTGGGGCGCAACCGCTTCGGGCACGCTTACCCAGAACGCTGCAAACAGCGCAGTCGCTGCTGCTGGTATCTTCAATGGTACGTTCGTAAAGCAGACCGTTGCTCGCCTCAAGGGTGCCAACGTTCCAGCCTTTGCTGACGGTTACTATCGCTGCATTATCCATCCTTCACAGGAGTACGACTTGATCTCCGATACGGCTGTCAACGGCTGGATCGAGGCTCGCAAGTACGTGGACAACACCAACCTGCTTACGGGCGAGATTGGTCAGTTCGCTGGTGTTCGCTTCATCGTGTCTTCGGACGCCAAGGTCTATACGACCGCTGGCGCTTCGTCAGGCAACGTGTATGCCGCGACGTTCCTTGGTCCTGACGCCTACGCAATTGGCGACAGCCAGACCCTCCAGTCGTACTTCGTTGCGCCTGGTGGAGACCACACCGACCCACTCGCTCAGAAGGCGTTGGTCGGTTACAAGATGCGCTTCGGCTCCCTCCTCCTTGACGAGGCAGGCGCTCGCTATCGCATCGTGAAGACCCAGGCTACGGTTTCGGTCTAATCGACTAGGGCGTCGATTATCCTCCCCCCGCCATCATACGGGGGGAGGAAGCCCTGCTAGAATCAACGTAGAGGCACGCCAGACGAGCAAGGAGCCTCGAAAAGGTCAGGGTGGTACCTAAATACCCCCAAGGGGTCGATATGCTGAATGTACTTGTTTGGGGACACGTCGAAGACGGTCCATGTGCCTACTTCCGTGGGCACCAGTTCACTGAAGAACTCAAAAAGCACGGCGTAAACTACAAGGGATTGAACCGCGTAGACTTCAAGGTCAAGCCTGGCGGCGAGAAGATGATGATGCCAGAGGCGTTCAACAAGGGTCTCATTGACTTCGACACTACGGACGTAGACTGGGCAGACGTCATTGTGTTCCGCAGGTACTACAACACCACACTATCCTGTGCCCAAGAAGAGCGTTGCCCCTTCATTACGTTCTCCTACGAAGAGGCAATGAAGCATGAGCACGGCTGGAAAGAGCGAGACCTCATCACCCGTCTCCTCTGGAACACCTTTGAGTTTGCCAACCACGGCAAGGCTTTAGTCTACGAAACAGACGATGACCATTTTACGATTGCCCCTTGGAACGGTTACTCAAAAGACGCAATTGCCGAACTGCCAATGATCGAGGCAATGGCAAAGCGTGCCGACCTAGTCACCACCTCAACTCAGGTCATCGCTAACAGGTACTCACGGTTTAACGACAATGTCCGAGTTATCCGCAATGCGGTTGACCCAGAACTATACAAGACGGACACCACTAGACCAGATACCAACACTCGGATGGTCTATTACGGAAGTACCGCACGTATGCGTGACTACGCTGGCTACCCAGATAGCAGGCGCAAACTTCAGGGAGGGTACGCAGCAAAGGCAATTGCTGACTTCCCCAAGGAGATTCGAAAGATCTTTATTGGGGTAAACCCAGGAACTGCCGAGCAAGTCATGCCGTACTTTGATGAGGGCGTGGAGTATATCGAAGGTATCCAGAAGTTTTGCAAGACGCTTGCCGATACCCACCCAGATTTTGGTCTTGCTCCCCTCATGGGTGATGACTTTGACCGAGCCAAGTCGGAACTCCACTGGCTTGAATACTCCATGGTTGGAGCAGCATTCATCGGTGAACGAATGCGCGGAGCAGATTCCCCTTACGGAGTTGTCCGAGATGGAGTTGATGGGCTGCTTGCCCGTGGTCGACAAGAGTGGCATGACGCAGTAAAGAAGTTAGTTCGGAACCCAGGGTTGCGCGAAGAGTTGGCTCACAACGCTCGCGAGCGGGTCCTGAAGGAATACCACTATAAGGATCGAGCAAAGGAATGGGCTGACGCCTTTAAATGGGCAGCCGAGAATAAGGGTAAAGGAGCCAGAGTAGCCTCATGAGTGTGACATTTTCTAGCCTGTTGTCGTCGCTTCGACTGACCCTGCGCGACTCAGCCGTACTTACTTGGTCAGATGCGCAGTTGGGCGAGTTGGCTAACCGTGGTATTGAGACTGTCGGTACGGTCTATCCACAGGAAGTAATTGACTCCGTTGCCTACACCCAAGGAGCGATTGGTCTTTCGTTCCCCATCACTTTGACAAACGTCAACTGGGTAAGCCGAGTTGACATCTATGACACAAGCGGGAAGTATCGCGAGACGGTTCGACCCTCGTCTGGCGATGGTCCCGATTCG
>Ga0114963_10001173_pt1 | contig 18110 bp, 13 predicted proteins | sample C_131016_EF_Meta_FD_87019 | JGI IMG/M metagenome (GOLD analysis project Ga0114963, IMG submission 87019) | Freshwater microbial communities from Lake Croche, Canada to study carbon cycling - C_131016_EF_MetaG | ecosystem: Environmental > Aquatic > Freshwater > Lake | place: Lake Croche, Canada...
AACTAAAAAAAACAAAAATAGAGAGAAAGGTTGTACAGAACCTTTATATGGAAAAAAAGCAAAATGTATTATTAATATTGTTCCACAAGAAAATAAAACATCCACTTTTCAAATAGACAAAGATTGTATTAAAACCAAATAAAATTTGTATTTACATAATTACATACCAAAAGTAGAAAAATCATTTAATATTGGTACAGGTACATATTTTTTATTTATAGAATTATAATTTGGAACTTTTTTACAATCAAATGCTGGTTCTGGACATCTTTCACATGCAGGACACGGTGGGCATTTTTCTGTTTTAGAAGATGACTTAGATGATGCTGCTGATGCCTTAGGGTACACTGGAGGTATTATTTCTGATTTTAAAATATATAAATCTTCATCTCCAGGAGGTATATTACTTTTATTTTTCTTTTTATTACTGCCACTAGTACTCTCATTATCACTATCACTATTATTACCACTATCACTATCATTATCATTACCACTGCCACTGCCGCCACTGCCACTGCCGCTACTACTACCGCTGCCACTGCCACTGCCACTGCCACTACCACTGCCACTGCCACTACCACTACCGCTAGTATCAGCATAATTTGTTCCATTTTCATTAAATGTGTATTTCACAATTTTATTTCCACGAGAAACACTAACAACTATAGATGTTTCATCATCACTTGATCCAACAACAGTTGCAATTTCACCATTAGGGCCATAATAAGTATTTGAATTTGCACTACTTGCATTACATATTAAAGGAGGGTAACCATTTTGAAGTATAACTTCTAAAGATTGTGTATTATTTGGATTTGTTAATACATATACAGTTCCTCCATTAGGTCCATAATATATTGTTCCTGGTAAAATATTGTAATACGATTGCGATGATTGGTCATTTTCATCAGTACTTCCAGTTCCTAGTGAAGTTGTTGAATCTGACCCTGAACTAGTAAATATATAAACAGTATTTTGAAGAACCACTCGTATAGCTATATCATTATTATCGGTGTATATTATATTTGCAATTCCTCCATTGGGACCATAAAAAGTTGTTATACTTCCATTTGGACCTGTATAATTTGTAAAACTTTCTTGTTGTTCTTGTTGTTCTTGTATAATAACAAATAATAATGGGGCGGTTCCTGTTGTTAATATTACTTGTAATAATGGTGAACCATTACTATTTTGAGAAATAGTTACAGTTCCGCCATTAGGACCATAATATACAGTTCCAGATTTTAAAGGAGAGAAAGAACCATTAAAATGATTATAATTATCATAATAATAACCACTACCACTGCCACTGCCCATACCACTGCCACTGCCCATACCACTGCCATTCCACGTATCACTCCAAGTACTAGTACATGTATATCCGTTCCAATAAGTTCCTGATATGCAATTTCCGGGATTAGGTTTAGGTGCTCCATATGTAGCTTCATTAGCTACTAAAGTAGTATGTTCACCTGCAGTCATGCCTTCATAAGAGCATTTTCCACCTAAAAAAGAGCATAATAATAAACCTAATAATAATATTAAAAATAAAAATAAAGCCTGCATATTTATTTTATTCATTATATTCATTATATAAATTATAAAGTAAAAAAGTTTATAATTTATTTTAAATTTGAAATAAATATAAAGAAACAATAACAACAAATAATAAGAATACATAATCACAACAAACAATAAAAATGAATACCAAGATTAAAATATCAAATGTTTTAAAAAAATGTTATAATGAAGACTTGGATGTTTTAGAAATTGGTGTAGATGAAGTTGGAAGAGGTCCTTTATTTGGTCGTGTTTATACTGCAGCAGTTATTTTACCTAAAGATGATTCTTTTGATTGTACAAAAGTAAAAGACAGTAAAAAATTTCATTCTAAAAAAAAATAGATGAAGCAGGTGAATATATTAAACAAAATGCTATTGCATGGAGTATTAGTTTTGAAGATGAAAAAACAATTGATAAAATAAATATTTTGCAAGCAACTCAAAAATCAATGCATTCTTCTATTCATGCAATCATTTCATCAACATCAACTTCAATTATAAATACAAATAAATCATATAGTTTATTGATTGATGGTAATTATTTTAATCCAATAACATTGTTTAATAAAACAAATCAAAGAATAGAATCAATCCCTTATACAACGATTGAAGGCGGAGACAATAAATATGCATCTATTGCTGCTGCTTCTATTTTAGCTAAAGTAGAAAGAGATAATTATATTGCTGAATTATGCGAACAACATCCCACTCTTATTGAATATTATTCAATAGATTCTAATAAAGGGTATGGAGCTAAAAAACATTTAGATGGAATAAAAACTTATGGAATTACTCAATGGCATAGAAAATCATTTGGGATTTGTAAATCTTTTTAAATAGTTTTCATAATATATATTAAAATATATATTATGTGTTTTGTTTAATAAAATATATTTGTCGTATATATAAATATAAATAATAAAATTGAAATATTATTCATTTTTTAAATAATATTAAACATTTAACAAGCATATTATTATCAAAATATTTAAAATGAAATTTATTGTGTTTGATACCGAAACTACTGGCCTTCCTCCCAAAGCAAAATTATGCATGGAAAATTTGAATGAATGGCCATATATTGTACAATTTAGTTATATAATTTATGATTTAGAGAGAAATGAAATAACTGACACAATTGACGCAATCATTAAATTACCATCATCTGTCCAAATACCATCGGAAGCGGCCGCTATCCATGGTATAACAGATGAAATTTCTCAAAGTAAAGGGGTTGAATTATATCCTATTATTAAACAATTTTTATACACTTTGACAACAGTTGACCGCTTAATTGGTCACAATGTTTCATTTGATTTGCAAATGTTGCGCGCCAATATGATGCGAATTATTCGTGATAATTCTGCCAATTCTAGTTTATTGACTCCAAGAGAATTATTTAACTTTAAATCCGATTTGGAATATATAAATAAATATCATAGTAAAAATATTTATTGTACTATGAGAAAAACAATTAAACGATGTAATTTGATACGTATAAATAAAAATGGCGGACGTTATTTAAAATTCCCTAAATTATCTGAACTTTATGAAGTATTATTTGGTAATGTTCCTGAAAATATGCATAATTCTCTCTATGATGTATTGGCAACTTTGCGTTGTTATTTAATGTTGGAATATAAAATGATTTAACTCACGTTATTTAAAATATTCAATATGTGTAATTAAAATTTTCATCTATTAATTTATGTATTAAATTATCATCTTTTTTTAACGAAAAACAATTTGACCAAAATTTTAAATCATCATAAATTTGGTCCCAATATTCATCATTTACCTTGAATAATTTTTTTGTTCCTATTCTATATGTATCAAACCCATTTTCAGATAAAAAATCTACAATATCTTTCATAGGATTTGGTATTCCTGGTCCTCTAATATCATCTAAACAATCACTACACTCAAATATAATGTATTTTGTTTTTGGTAAATATTTTTTAAATCCTTTAATTACATTGCTATCATTACCTTCAGTATCTATTTTTATAAATTTAATTATAATATTTTCGTTATTAAATTCATTATCTAAAACATCATCTAATTTTTTTACATCAACATCACATATTTTTTTACCTCCGCTTCTTAATCCAGCTACTCCATTTCCTGCATTATTATCATCATTGTCTTTCCAATTATAAAAAGAAGTTGTTGTAGTTTCATTTGAAATACAATGTTTAAATAATTTTAAATTATTATCTTGATTTATTTTTGGTTCTAATGTTAAAATATTTACAGGATTAGGTTCAAAACATAATATTTTTTTATTTTGTTCACTGCAAATAAAGTTTAAATTAGGTATATAATCACCAATACAACAGCCAACATCAATACCAACTATTTTACAATTAGTATCATTAATATTTGTTATATATTTCTTTAATCCAACTAATAATTTTTCGTGTCCATCTTCACTTGCAAATTCAGTTTTATTTTCAACATAATATTTTGCTAAATCTAAACGATTCATTTATAAATATATATAATATTATATATATTTATAATTATATTTATAATTATTTTTACAATTATTTTTACAATTATTTTTATAATAAACAAACATAAACAAACAAACTAAGCCGAACATGTTTCACAAACACCCGTTTTTTCTTCAGGTTCAATTGTGAATTGTTGAGCATTATGTTTTGGTTTACGCCGTAAATAATAAATACCGGTTTTTAAACCTTTTTTCCATGAATAAAAATGCATAGAAGTTAAACTGTTATATGTTGGGTCTTCTTGCCATAAATTCAAACTTTGACTTTGACAAATAAATGCACCACGGTCTGCCGACATATCAATCACATGTTTCATTGGAATCTCCCAAACGATTTTATATTTATTTTTTAAATGTTCAGAAACATTCAAATGTTGAATAGACCCTTTATTGGCAATAATACTATTTTTTATTTGCTCATCCCACATCCCCAAATCTATCAATTCTCTCACTAAATATTTATTAATAACAATAAACTCTCCCGCCAAAGTTCGCCTTGTATATAAATTACTAGTAAATGGTTCAAAACATTCATTGAATCCTAATATTTGAGAAGTAGATGCAGTTGGCATAGGAGCAATCAAAAGCGAATTACGTAACCCGCCACCACCACCACTACCATCATCGGCAACAATCCGCTTTTTTAATGATACCCAATCATAACGGTCGCTAACGGTCGCTCCTTCCCACATATCAAATTGCAGAATACCTTGGGATGCAGGAGACCCCGCAAATGTTTCATATGACTTACCAGCCTCAACCGCCAATTCATTACTTTTTTCCAAAGCAGCATGATAAATAGTTTCAAATATGTTTTTATTAATCACTTTGGCTTCCTCTGAATGAAATGCAATATCCATAAGAACAAATGTATCTGCTAATCCTTGTACTCCAATACCAATAGGACGATGACGCATATTGCTTTTTTTCCCTTGTTGTGTAGGATAATAATTAATATCAATTACACGATTCAAATTATTGGTAATTACTTTTACCACTTGATGCAACTTTTCATAATCAAATTCTCTCGTAGTTGTATTCACAAATGTTGGCAACCCAATAGAAGCCAAATTACATACTGCGGTCTCACTTTCATCTGTATATTCAATAATTTCTGTACATAAATTTGAACTTTTAATCGTTCCCAAATTTTGTTGATTAGATTTCTTATTTGCAGCATCTTTATAAAGCAAATACGGTGTTCCAGTTTCCATCTGCGAATCTAATATAAGAAACCATAATTCACGAGCATTCACCATTTTACGTTGTTTACCTTCAGCAACATATTTTTCATATAATTCATTGAATTTTTCTCCATATACTTCCGAGAGACCGGGACATTCATGTGGACACATAAGAGCCCACGGTTCATTTGCTTTTACTTTTTCCATAAATAAATCAGGAATCCATAAAGCATAAAACAAATCACGCGCCTTCATCTCTTCATCTCCATGATTCTTTTTCATTTCTAAAAATTGTTCTATATCCGCATGCCATGGCTCCAAATAAATGGCGATGGAACCATTTCTTTTTCCACCTCCTTGGTCCACATAACGCGCCGTCATATTAAAAACTCTTAACATAGGAACTAACCCATTAGATTGACCATTTGTTCCTTGAATATGCGAACCTTTGGCACGAATATCATGAACAGAAAGACCTATTCCGCCAGCATATTTAGATATACGAGCACAATCATGTAATGTACTATAAATACCATCTAAACTATCATTTTCCATTTGCAATAAAAAACAACTGGATAATTGCGGACGAGGGGTACCAGCATTGAATAATGTAGGAGTTGCATGAGTAAAATATTTAAGAGACATTAAATCATATGTTTCTTTTACTAAAGAGAGAATTTCATCTTTTGATTTCAATGGATCTATATGTAAACCAAGGGATACACGCATCCACATATGTTGCGGTCTTTCTATAACAATATTGTCAACACGATATAAATAAGCACGTTCCAATGTTTTGAAACCAAAAAAATCTATCAAATAATCTCTCTCATAATCAATCATTTCATTTATTTCATTTTTATATAATTGCACAAATGACCATAAATCATTTGAAATTAATGGTTTATGCATTTTATTTATTGTTTTGAATGTATATAATTGAGACATGACATAAAAAAAACATTCATTTGTTCTTTTTTGATGATTAGATACAATTATATAATTTGAGAGAACGGAATAATCAGGATGAATAGTAGAACAAAATGCACATTGTTCACCAATTAATTCATCTATTTTATTAGTTGAAATAGTATCAAATAATTGGTCAATTATCTTTTCTACTAAAAAAGAATAATTGATATTATGCAAATTTGATTTCTCTCCTAATGTATTAATTCTATTGAATATTTTTTGAAAAGATACTTCTTGAAGTAGACCATTTCTTTTTGTTACACGCATATTTATACTCATAATATAATATTATAATTATACTCATCATACTTTTAAACTCTTTTTTGTTCTTTTTTATAAAAATTACTATAATTTACTATAATTTACTATAATTTATTATAATTTATATAATTTATATAAATTATATATATGAAGCAAAGTTCTCTCTTTTCTTATGGAGTATTAATATTAATCATCGGAATTATTATTTATTATAATTTTAATCAATTACAATTACAATTACCAAATTCTGAAGGATTTACTGCAAATCCTGGATTAATAAAAAATTATAATTTTGATACAGATACTGTTACTGCAAATACAAAAGTAAATGATGAAAATAATACAATTACAAATGATTCGGATGGTTTAATTAGCGATATTTATCCAGCAATTGGCAAAAATCAAATTTCTAATGAAAATGCTTCTAAAATTTGGTGGAAATATCCAACTTTTAAATTAGGTTCTTATGAACAAATAACAAATAATATTCGTTATTCAAATAGCCCAGATGTAGGCAGATGCACCCCTGCATCCATGTGTGGCGCATTATACAATAATAAAAATTTAGGGGTAAATACTGTTAAACAGCTACCCCTTGTAAAACCAGATTGTGGAACCAGAGTTGGATATTTTAGTGCAACCGATGGATTTTTTCCTTTTAGGACAAATATAGCAAATGTATTATATTAATACCCAATCTTTAATACATATTATAAATATTGTAGATATTGTAGATATTGTAAATATTGTAGATATTGTAGATATTGTAGATATTGAAATTAAATTTTTTGAATAAAAATATATCATTATTAATGTTATAATGACATCGCCATTAAATAAATTAAATTATCCTTATTTATTTGGTCCTTTTGCAGAGTATTGCATTTTAGTACAAAATAATATTACTACTACTACTAATACCAATTACATATATGTTAATAATGCAAGTATAGGTTCTGCATCTAATAAACCAATTTCATCAAATATTATTGGTACGATTAATAATACAGATGCTTCTAATGCAATGCAAAATTTAACTCATTTAATAACGGATATTAATTCATTATCTATTCCTAAAATTTTGTATTCGTCAAGTTCAACATCTCAAACTTTTTATTCAAATTGTATGTATTATACACCTACGAATACTAGCATGAGCATCACAGGAAGTATAACTTTTGATGGTAGTAATAATCCAAATGCACAATTTTTTATTGTTTCTGGTAATTCATTATCATTTCCATCTGGTAATTTAAATATACAGTTGATAAACGGTGCTCAGGCAGGTAATATATTTTGGGTTTCTGCAATAGATTCAATTACTTTTTCAGATTTACCAACAATTTGTACCATATACGGGAATTTTATTGCTAGTGCAAGTATTTCTTTTACTTCTGAACCTTCGGTAATTAACGGAACATTATTAGCTAAAAAATCTATATCATTTATAAATGATGATGGTAATATTACAATAAATGCTCCTGTTATATGTTATTTAAAAGGTAGTAAAATTTTAACAAGTAAAGGTTATGTTGCAATTGAAAATATTTATGTAGATGATGAAATTGTAACCAAAAATACAATTGTAAATAATAAATATTTAAAATATAATACAAATAATGAAGAAGAATTAAAAAAAGTTATTTGGATAAGCAGTTTTACTCCCGCAAATTTAAATAACGATTCTTTTCCAATTTGTTTCAAAGCTGGAACATTTGGGGAAAACTTACCAATAGAAGATTTATTCATCTCTCCAAATCATTCAATCTTCATTAATAATCAACTGATTTGTGCAAAACATTTAGTTAATGGTACAACAATTTTTCAAGATACAAGTAAAATAACTTTAGAATATTATCATTTAGAATTAAATACACATTCGCTTATTATTGCAAATGGTCTTTTAGCAGAATCTTATTTAGATTGGGGACAACGATATGTATTTAAAAATTCATTGCGTATTAAACAACCAAGAGGGTTTCCTTCCAAAAAGTTTTTTACAAAATTAATTAATTGATGGTATTATGATAGAAGCAAAAGATTTGATAAATGATACAACTATTTTTCAAGATTATACAAAAAACAATCTTGAATATTACCATATAGAATTAAATACACATTCAGCTATTATCGCAAATGGTGTTTTATCTGAATCTTTTTTAAATTATAACAATGTAATAAAAAACCCATCTCATTTACAAAATCTAATTTTACACAAATTTGCGTGTAGACATTAAAATACTTATTTTCTTTTTATATTATTTTCTTTTATTATAATATAAAATGGCAACTCGTAGAAAAAAAACTTTAAGGCGTAAATCTAGAAAATTAAGACGGCAAAGAAAACGCGGTGGTGCACCAGTTGCACCCGCGGCTTCTGCTACTCCTGTTGTTCCTACTGTTCCTGCTGCTGCTACTAAAAAAATTAAAAATGCAAAACCTACTTATGCTTCTGCTGCTGCTTCTGCTGTTGAACAGGGCAACACAGTATTAAAAAATGCAAACAAATTATATAAGAAGAAGATAAAAAATGCGAAAAATCCTCTTATGGAAAAATTCGCGAGACTAATTACTTACCTTGAAGAGGCTGTTGCACAAAAGCCTCCTAATACTAATTCAATAAATGGTTGTATAGAAAATATTAATAACAACACAGAAAAAGTACAAAATTTATAATATTAAATATTATTGTCTAGTTCCATCAATTTGACCCCTTTGCTCGTTTTTATTTTTTTCATTTTAATTTCTCTTTTGTGAATTTCTTGATGACAATTTTCACAAAGGGTCGCCAAATTTGCCAAATTATTTTTATGAAATAATGTTCCGGTTGTTTTATTAATAATAATACCATCACAATTTGCATCTTTCTGATATTCTAAATGATGAACTTCTTTACCAACATTTTCTTCACATCTTTCACACATATTAATTATTTTTTTAGAATTGTATTGAGATGTTTTGAGAGAAAGAATTTCGGATTGTCCTTGGGGGAAATATTTCATACGAATATCATATGCCGCCAAAATAAACTCGGATGGCAAATTAAGTGATTTACATACTTCCAAACCATACATATTATTACCTGGACCATCTTTTAGTTTACGATCATATATAAGCATATCTTTCTCTCTATTATAAATTACTTCCATATGTTTTAAAGAGAGACGTGGCAATAATTTGATTTCTTCATAATTCACAATTTCATGTAAATGTGTTGCAAATATAAAACTACTTTGCATCTCATGTAATTTCTGAACCCCTGCAACAAAAATACTTATGGCACTCAAGGTTTCCGTTCCAGAACATAATTCATCTCCTAAAATCAAACTATTTTCATCACATAAACGCAAAATAGTTCGCAATTCTGACATTTCTACTGCAAATGTAGAAAGTCCTTTGAAAATATTATCATTCCCAATGATACGCGTAAATAAATATTTATACGGTTTATAAGTAAATTCAGAACAAGGTACAAAAAGACCTGCTTGTGCCATAATAATGGATACACCAAGTGCTTTTATAAAACTAGTTTTGCCAACTGCATTTGTCCCATATAATAATATTCCTTCGGAAGATAAAGACACATTATTAGAAACATATAATTCATTTGTTTGAAATCTCTCTATTAAACAATGACGTAAATCTTTGGCATCCACAAAAGAGGAATTTGTAGTTGTAGAAACAATATTTGGTTTACAATAATTATATTTTTTTGCGAGAGAAGCTTTAGTGTATAAAATATCTACAGTAGTAATAAATTTAATTATATACTCTATTTTTGTTTGAAATTCTTCAAAATTTTTTACAAATTTATTATAAACTAAAGAAATCATATCTTTCATACTTATTTTCATACAAGTTATTGTTTTGCATAAAGAAGCAATTTGTACATCATTAATAGAATTATTTGTGGCAGTTTGTTTTTCAAATGTAAATTGTGTTTTTGATATAGTAAAATTATATGAATTATTTAATGAATTATTTAATGAATTTAATTTGACAATTGTTGCATCTTTTGGAAGAGCATCTAATAACAATTTAGACCGACGACTAGTCATAATAAGACTAAAATGATTTTTTTCAGTTTCATGAATTTTCACATATTCGCCATTTTTTTTCTCTTTACTTTCAATGAGAGAATTAAAATAATTTTTAATAGAAGTTAAATTCATTTCTGAATTATTTAATAAATTCACTTTTTTATCTAATTCTTCATCTATTCCAAATTTAATGAAATTTGTTTCAAAATTTTGCAATTGGTCCAAATCTTTAGCTAAATCTAAATTTAAATACTTTTCTATAACTTCATTAATTTCATTGCAATAATTCATCATTTCATTTGTTGTTGTTGTTGTTGTTGTTGTTGTTGTTGTTGTAGATAAATATTCATTTAAAATATCATCTTGAATAATATATTCATAAATTTGTTTAATATTTTGTATATTATAAAATAATTGAGAGAAAGATTTAGGAGAGATTTTTTTAAGAACAATTTGTCTCTCCCATTTAGAAATATCTTTTATAGAAGATAATTTTATTTTTAAAAATTCATCATATTTTTCATAAATATCTTTAGAGAGAAAATATTCTGTAATATCATATTCTCTCTTTAAATACTCTTCATCACATATAGGATTTAATAGATTTGTTAAAAATTGACGACGACCCATAGGAGTTAAACAATTATTTAACATCTCAGAAACACACGAATATTTACTTGATTTTACGGTAGAATCATTTATTATATTTAATTGTTTTAATGAATGATTTGCAAGAATTAATCGTTTAGAACAATTTTCAAATACTGGGTCTATATTATTACAAACTAAATGTGGATTATGTTTATGAACAAACTCTAAAAGATAACAAAATGCCTGTGTCGCAACATCATTTTCATAAAAATTATCAATTAAAGATTCTAAATTCTCTCTTTTATAAAATTTAGAGAGAATTTCTTGTTGATAAGTTTGTTTTTCACAATTTTTAATTTTCATAATATTTGTATTTGTATTTGTATTTGTATTTGTATTTGTATTTTGCAAAGATGTAGAAGTTAATAATAATGGAGAATAAATATGATGTTTATGTATTAATTTACATGATACCCCAGCATAATTTATAATACAATCTATTTCTTTTTCATCTGGCAAATTAGAAATAAAAATAATTTCATTTGGATTATGTATAGATATAAATCTCTCTAATTCATCATATGTAGTTGGATTATTCGTATATATTTCTTTAAATTGAAAAATACTTGTTTTACCAGTATAAATATCCATGTTTGCAACTCCTACAATTACATATTTACCTTTAGAAAAATTTTGTAAAAATTTATTTTCTATTAAATCAACCCATACACATGTAATATTATTTGATAAAACAGAAGTATCTGTATGAAAATAAGTTCCTGGACTAAAAATACCGGCAAGAGATCTAGTTGTATTCTTTATAGCTTCATCTTGTACATAAACAACCACCGTAAATCCCGCATCTTGCAACTTTTTAATATATTTATCTAATTGAAAATCTTTGAATCCTGCCATTATAATATTTTCTTTAGAATCTTTAGAATCTTTAGGAGTTTCTAAAGAACAATTTTTTTCAACTATATTTAAATCACATATTTGAGAGAATAATTGAATTTGACTTTGTATTTCATTAATTTTATCTGTATGAAAATCTTTAGAACCATATACTTCAAAAAAAGAACCTACTTGCATTAATAAAATAGTATTGACCCCATACTCATGTATATATTGTTTAGTAAGATTGAAATACTCTTTTACTAATGCCATTTATTATATATTATATTATATTATTGTTATTTTTCTTGCTTTAAGTTGTTTTAAAATATCTTTATTTAAGTTGTTTTAAAATATCTTTATTTAAGTTATTTAAGTTATTTAAGTTATTTTTAAATAATATTTTTTGTAGTATTTTTTTCTTTATATAAGTTATAAAATGAATATCAACCCAAGTGACAATGTTACGTTATTTTACGGTGGCGGGTATGCTCAACCTGGAACAATACCTATTGGTGTTTGCGCTTCTAAGCCTTATCCTACTGCAATTTTATCTCATATTGCTTGTTATTTATATGTAAATGAAAAGTTTACTTTAATCAATTTTTCTAAAAGCGACATTGCAACTCAAACTGTATTTGAACCTTCAAACAATACATTTTCTTATATGTTGAATATTCCTGTTAGTTCTGATGCTTATGATAGCAGCTCAAATGGATATGTTATGGCACAATGTTTTTACTCTGGAGGTGCCGGATATGCTGGACAATCTGAATCTAAAATTTCAGAACCTATTGCAATTTATCCTCCTCCAGAAACACCTATTATTCATGCTGCTTCATTAGATGGATCATATAATATTAATATTTTTACAGAATATCCACAAAATACAGATATTAGTTATAATGTTTATGTTAATGTTATTGGGTCAGGCAGCAACCCAAATCATTTCATTAATTTTCAAAGTGTAGGGTCTAGATTCCCACCAAATCCTCCTGGTGGATATGTTTATACTGTCATTAGTTTAGCTAGTTTAGAGTTACCTGATTCATATATTGATAGTGCAACAATCAAAATTACTATGCAAGAAGTAACACAATATGGGTCCACAGGAGATTTCAGTTCAACATACACAGTTTCACCTATAAATGTACCTATTCCTCCAGCATATCTTAATGCGGTAGTTAACCAAAATGCTCCTTCAGTTGCATTAAGTTGGGAAGAATTATATGTATTAGGAAATAATGTTACTTATTATCAAATTAATCGCGATGGATCATATCTTGCAGATATTTCTGCAAACGATGAAACATATACAGATCCTTCTTTAAATACTTTTTATACTTATGTTGATTCTAATGTTTCTCCTGGTTCTAGTTATGAGTATTCTATTGCAGCAGTTTATGTGTCTCCTAGTAATCGGTCATATTATAGTGATTTTATTAATTGCACAGAAAATCCCGTAACCATTTCTGAACCAAACCCAGTGGAAAATTTAACATCAGGAGTTTATTCTAATTTTACACCTGAAGGAAGTAGCCCTACTGGCGAACCAGCAATTCAATTAAATTGGTCCAGACCAACATTAAGTGATGTTGATATTGTTTCTTATAACATATACCGAAATGAAAATAATTCACAACCATCTGTACCATATGATACTGTATCGGATCCAGAACAAACAATTTATATTGATCCAGCAATTGACATAGTTATTGACAATACTTATTATTATTGGGTTCAAACTGTTGGCGCAAATGGAGGGTTTTCTACATCAACAGAAACTAGTTCTTATGTACCTATAATTTTATCTCCATCAATTACTGATATTACAGTTGATTCAAACGCACATGTAGTTATTACATATGTTCATGATAACAATACTACAGATACACTACCAACTTATGGTTTCCCAGATAATAACGCATTTTGGACAAGTACTTCTTATACATTATATAAAGGACAAACTGTAGTTGATTCTGGAACAGAAATTTTTGATAATACAACAATTACTTTTGATAATTTGGATCCTGATTATTACAGAATTGTTATTACAGATATTGGTGAACAAGAAACATCTGCAGAAACTTCTTCTTATTTTACAGTAGACCAGCCAAGTCCACCAACAAATCTTTCGGCATATTTTTCAGGGTATGTAGCTGAATCATCTACTGGATTACCTCATATAGGCGTTTTACTTAAATGGGAACCTCCAAGTAGTACACCAACTACTATAGAATCGTATAATATTTATAGAAGACTATCTGGGCAGTCTGTTTCAGAAAATATATTAATTGGAAATGTATTACCCAACTTATATGATAACCGTTTTGTAGATTCTGATGGTTCACTAGATAATGAATTTACAGATACAACCTGGTTGTATAGTATTAGCTCTGTCTTTTCTAGTAACAATTTTTCTTCTCTTACGGAAACATCTATATTAATACCAATCATAGAAAAAGCTTCACAATTTAAGACTACTGATCAAAACAATATAACTGTTCAAAGTAATGGAACATCTCATACCAAAAATATTGACCCAAATAATAATCCAGGGAATGATCCGAATTTTGATAATACGCTTTATTTAAGTAGAGCAACCGCAATATTGTCTAAAAATGGTTCTTCATATGCTACATCAAATGCTGATTTAACTAATTATACAATTGGCTCAAATATTAATTTTTCCTTTTCAACTTTTCATACTGGAACAAATATTGCTACTGTTAATTTAACTGATGCTATAGGAGGCAGTTCTTCGGTTGATTTTTCTTTTAATATAAATCCATTGCCGCCCCCAACGGATGTTTCTTCAGGAATTATATCAAATTATACAGATTTGTCAAATAATTTAACAAATAATCCAGGGGTAAAATTAGTTTGGGCGTCTGCAATTGACTCTTCTAGTATTCCTGTAACAAATTATATAATTTATAGACAAATAGATACTTCTACAAATTTATTACCAATTGCTACAGTAGATGCAAGCAGTGCATCCGTAAATTCATATATTGATACTAGTGTAAATATTGTTAATTCGGCTAATCAACCAAATATTTATTATTATGCTATTAAATCAGCTAACTTTACGGATCCTTCAAATATTGAATATAGCAATCAAACAACTCCTATAAAGTGTCAAATGATTAGAATTGGTACACCAACTGCTTCAGCATCATCTGTATCAAGTACACCAGCCAACTATAAATTAACTTATGCACATAATGCAAATGCAACAAATACTAATCCTAATAATACAGTGGACAATAAAGCATATTGGTTAAACACAAATTATGCATTATGTAATACATACCAATATAATCAAATTCCCAATAATTATCTATTAGATAAAAATTATAGTGCAGTTGCATCAAATTATAATGGCACTATTTTAACTGCTTGCGCAAATCCTGGATATATTTATGTTTCAAATAATAACTCAGCTGTATGGAACCAATATGGAAGTCCTAATGGCAATTGGACAGCTATTGCTTCTAATTTTTATTCTTCACAATTAATTGCTTGTGACAGTTCAAGTGGAAATATTTATAAATCAATAGATACTGGAAATACCTGGTCTGTATCTTTATCATCTCCATTATCTCCAAGTACTACTCAATGGACTTCAGTAATTAGTGACGCGACTGGACAATATTTGGCAGCATGTGGTACTAATGTAATTTATTATTCTACTGATTTTGGCTCTACTTGGGCTCTTGGTGTGTGTGCAACTACTACCCCCGCTAGTAACATAAATCATACTTGGTCATGTATTACTAGTGTAAATATTACATTGCCACAGGGTACATCAAATACTAATAAATATTTAGCAGTATGTTCAATTGATAGTAATGTGTATATATCTAATAATTATGGTCAAACATGGATACCTTATGCATATAATAATCCAATAAATAATGCACCATCTTCACCACAATGGTCATCTGTTTGTGCAACTACAACTTCTGCTGTACAAAGTGGTAATTTAACTTCAAATATGGCTTCTTTGCTTTTGTCAGAAGCAAGCGGTAATATGTGGTATTTAGATTTAAGTAATAATACTAATGCAATATTTACAAAAATTACACAAACCCCACCAGGTACAGGTAATTGGAAAACCGTAAAAAGTGTTGCTTGCACGGATGCGTCTGGCAATAGTACATTATTTGCATGCAACAGTAATGGCAATGTGTATTCGGCAACAGGTTTAATTGCTACTGGTAATACTAAACAAACATGGAGGCAACTTAATACGCCTTCAGTAAATAATACATGGAATACAATGGCACTTGATAATTATGGCAATAATATTATTTTAGGAAGTACATCACATGTAACTTTATTGAATCCAAATATTACAAATGTTTATCCAAATGTTAATTCATTGACTTTTGCAGATACTTCAATTAATTTTACAAATATAACTTCTGGTAATTCTAGAATTTCTTTGATGGATTTAGGTGAACAAAATACTATAACTAATGTGTTTACAAGTATAAGTGTTCCGTATCCCACACCTCCATCTGCTTTGTCTGCAGGAGTTATACCAAATTATACTCCTACAAGTTTACCTGCAGTTAAATTAACATGGAATCAAACATATGATAATAGTCTGAATATTACACAATATCAAATACAAAAATATACTACAGCAGACCCTTCAAATATAATATCGTTTTTAATTGATGCATCTAGTAATAATAGTTATGTTGACACAAATGTACGTATTGGTTCATTATATAATTATACAATTTACAGTATAGCGGGTAATCTAAGTGTAAGTCAAACTGGGTCATCTGTAAATAATATTCTAATAAGCAAAATTACTGCTCCTTTAGATTTTAGTTATAATATTCCTGATGCAAGTAATGGTGTGGTTTTTACTTGGAGTCCTCCATCTAATACGGTTTATGATTCATGTTTAAATCCTATTTCGTCTCCATCTAATGCGGCTTATTTATCCAATTATGTTTTGTATTTATATTCGGATATTGATCACAAAACCGGTAATTTAGGTAATCATGCAACTACTTGTACATTTTATCCTGTAGAAAATAACACATATACTGCAGTATTGTATGCAAACGGTCTTCAAGATACTAGTGCTGCATCCATTGTATATACTAATATAGTTATGAATTATCAAATACAAACAACTACTCCACAAAATTTGTGTGTTATTCCAGGAAATGAAAAATTAACTGTATCTTTCAATAATCCTAGTAGTGATTTATTTGTTGGTATACCTAATCATTATAATATTACATGTTATGATGCTAGTACACAACAACTAGTATATACAAGTCCTGATATAGGTTATGTATCTGAACCTTCAGGCTCAGTTATGTATTCTCGTATAATAACTGGTTTAACAAATAATACAGAATATCAAATTAATGTTTTAGGGTATGATTCATCTGCAAACACTAATGGTAATGTTATTTATACAGAATTTGCTTATTCTGTAAATCCACCATGTATTTACAATCCTTTTATTGATATAAGTAATAGTATAATTACAGGTAGTGTATGTAGTAATATGGGTATGTATTATAATCCAGCTACACCTTATGAAAATAATAATATTGGTGCTGAGTATAATGACATTTTATCTGGATATTATGTTCCTCTTGTTGCGGATACATATAGTGGACAAAGTGTTACTCCTATTCAACCTATTATGGTAAATACACCAAATAGTGAATTTCAATGTGTGGGTTATCAAGACTTGTCTAATAATATGGTAGGTTATATATATAATTTTATTTTACAATTAGATGTTTCTGGTTCATCTGTTCCTGTTCCTCTAGATGGTGCGGTTGTATTCTTTGATAATTTAGGTGGTAATACAGGTTCATACATATAGTTGTTGAGTAATAATTCAGTTACAAGATCCATTTATTAAAATTTATTAGTATAAATTAGTATAAATTATTATAAATTATTATAAATTATTATATAATTTATAATATATAGAATCATGTTTAATTTTGATAAATTTATTGATATAAACAAGAATCAAATAAAAATACAATTGATACAAAATAAAAAAGTAATAAAAAAAATAAATTAATTAAAAAAAAAAAAA
>Ga0114963_10001175_pt1 | contig 18095 bp, 18 predicted proteins | sample C_131016_EF_Meta_FD_87019 | JGI IMG/M metagenome (GOLD analysis project Ga0114963, IMG submission 87019) | Freshwater microbial communities from Lake Croche, Canada to study carbon cycling - C_131016_EF_MetaG | ecosystem: Environmental > Aquatic > Freshwater > Lake | place: Lake Croche, Canada...
CCAGCTCCTTCAGCGCCACATGGCTGTAAGCGCCCAGGGCCACGATATGGCCCACATTGCGGTGGAATGCCGCATCGTTGCATTCGGCCAAAAAACGCAGACCCCAGCGGTACTGCTGCCAGCCTTCGCCCAGAGGCCATTGCGGCCGAAACAAGAGCGGCGCCTCTTTGCTGAACATCCACTTCAGCGCTTTGAGCGGCGCATCGCGGTTGGCCCAGGGTTCGCAATGGCTGACCGAAATTTGTCCGGCGTTGGCAAAACTGGTTTCCAGCGCCGCATCGGCTTGGCGTTCTACTACCGTGACCTGGTGACCACGCTCTGCCAAATACCAGGCGGTGCTGGTGCCGATGATGCCCGCGCCCACCACAACAATGTGCATAAAAATCCTTTTCTGCACCCACACGAAAAACGGCAAGTGGCGCTGGAGAATACGGCCAAAGATTGAACTGCGCAGTCGCAAAATAGTCGAAATCGATTACAAAACAACCCAAAGACTAAAATTCAGACATGCCTTCCAAATCTTTGCCTAAAGTGTCCTTCAAGACGCAGATGCTACAGGCGCGCGAGGACGCCATCATTCAAACCGCCAGCGCATTGTTGGCGCAAAAAGGTTTTGAGGCCATGACGGTCGATGAAGTGGCCGCCACCGTAGGCATTGCCAAAGCCAGTTTGTACAAGCATTTCCCTAGCAAAGAAGACTTGGCGGCGGCGGCCATGGTCAAGCTCATGCGAAAAGCGCAGGCTTACGTGCGGGACTTGCCAGTGCAAAACGCTATGGCGCAATTGCGTGCGGTCGCGCGCTGGACCATGCAGTTGCAATTACTTGGCCAGATGCCGTCGCTGCCCAGCCGCAACTCGACCTTGCGCGCCAAGCTGATGGCCGATGCCCAGTACATGGATGGCTTGATTGAAGTGAGCGACCGCCTGGGCGCTTGGATTGAAGAGGCGCAAGCACAAGGCCATTTGCAGTCCGGCCTACCGCCGATTGCCGTGCTCTACACCTTGTACGCCCGCGCTTGCGACCCGGTGTTGGAATTTTTGAAGATGGGCGGCCAACACACCGATGCAGAAATCATCGACCTGGTCATGAGCAGCTGCTTTGATGGATTAGCGTCCCGCTAAATTTCAATCACCGCTTGGGCATGAAAGTGCACTTGCTCTTTCTTGTGCGCATAGCCCAACGGATTGGCCACCACGCGGCAGCCACGGTGTACATAGTCGTGCGCAAGGTGCAAATGCCCGTGCAACCAGAGCGCAGCTTGCGCTAGCAAGTCGTCTAAAGCATTGCAAAAACCGGCGGTTCCGGGCACGCGGCCATAGCGCGGATCGGCGCTGTGCAGGCTGGGCGCAAAGTGCGTGACGACAATGGTTTTGCCATCAAAAGGCTGGCTTAATGCATCGCGCAACCAAGCCTGGCATTGCAGGCCTTCAGCGCGCACCGCCTCCGATAAAAAAGGCAAGCCATGGCGCAGCGTGCCGGTTTTTTTCAAGTGATAGTCGGCAGCGCGAAAGGCTTTTTCGCGCGCCTTGCGATTATCCGGATGGTTCTCCCACGCAGCTAACGCTTCCAAAGCTTCTAGGGCTTGCGTAGCAAGCGGTATATCCCGGTTGCCAGCGCTCGCCGCGTGGACCTCCTTGCCCGGCCACGGACGCGGTGTGGCTGCCAGCGCATCGAAATCGGTCCATAGCGTCGTACCCATCAAGCGCAGCGCCTGGCCGTCCTTGCTGTGCTTCGGCAGCGTCAGTACTTGCCGGTCCAGCCAGGTGATTCCCAGGCGCGCGCAGGTCTCGCGCAAGCGGGCGTGGCCGGCATCAAAGTCCAGACTGTCGTATTCATGGTTACCCGGCACAAAATACACCGGTACCGGCCAGCCAAGCAGCGGCGAAAATTGCGCCAGGCCGAAATCCGCGTCTTGCAATTTCGAGCCGTTCTGGTAGGAGCCAACGTCGCCAGCCAGCACCAGAAAGTCCGCATCGGGTGCCGGACGCGCCACAAAATCCGGTTGCGACTCTAGGTGCAAGTCCGAGAGCAATTGCAGTTTCATGCCCTGCCCCTTGCGCCATCCAAGGGCACGGCTTGCGCCACCGCAAGTACCTGAGCGCGCAACCAGCTTTGCGCGCTGTCTGCATCATGGCGTTGGTGCCACAGTGCGTCGACCTGAATCGGCGGCACGTCAAACGGCAATTCATGTACCGCCAGCTGCGGCGCAAAACCAGTAACTTGTACAAAATGCCGTGGCATCACGGTCAGTAAATCCGAGTGCGCCACCACGCTGCCGGTGGTGAAAAACTGGTTTACCGTCAGCACGACGCGCCGTGATCGGTTGATCGAGGCCAGCGCCTCATCGATCAGCCCATACGCACGTCCCGAAAAACTAACCAAAACATGTTGCGCTTGGCAAAACGCGTCCAGGCTCAGCGGCGCCTTGGTCAAGGCATGGCCTTTGCGCATGACGCATACATAGTCACTGGAAAAAAGCCTTTGCTGGCCAAAACGTACCGCCTGCCCGTTCTGCCGTTGCTGGGCGATGGCTGCCAGGGCCGCCGGGAAATGGCCTAGCGCCAGGTCCACTTCACCGTCTTCGAGCATAGGCCGGGGGTCGCGCGTGGTCAGCGGCACGGTGCGCAAAGACACGCCAGGTGCCTGCTGCAATAAGCCCTGCACCAAGCCCGGCATCAGCTGCGAAGCGGTGGCGTCCGCCATGGTCAACACAAAGCTGCACACCGTATCGGCGGGCGAAAACGGATGCGGCGCTAGGGCGTTTTGCAGGCGCGCCAGTGTCTCGCGCACCTGCGGCCACAGCACGAGCGCCTTGGGCGTGGGCTGCAAACTGCGCCCTTGGCGCACCAGCACATCGTCCCCCAATGCCTCGCGCAAACGGCGCAAGGCATTGCTGACCGCCGGCTGGGTGAGCGACAGCACCTGCGCCGCCCGCGTCAGGCTGCGCTCGGCCATGACCACGTCAAAGACTTTGAGCAGGTTGAGGTCAAAGTTGCGCAGCTGCGATACGGGGAGGGCCATAAATAGATTTCGTGAATGTCAGAAATAAAAAATATAAAGTGGACTCGCATTAGTGTAAACCCTAGGATTGCGCCCGTCTCACCTCATTTGTGAGGTGGTCATGTTTTCAAAGGAGTTTGTCATGCCTCATTCCACGCTTTTCCAAGCGGCTTCCCAAGACGGTCAGACGCCGTCGCAGCGCCCAAGCAAGCGCATTGCGCCGTCCCAGGCTTTGGCTGGCCTGCTGTCAGCATCTGTCTTTGCCGCTTTGCTCACCATAGCCGATCAGCTGATTGACAGCTGGGCCGACGGCCATATGTTGCTCGCCTGGGTAATGCTGTGGTTGTCGATTTTCGGCGGGCTGGCCCTGTTGACCCGGCCCATGCGCCGCGCCAGCACTGCCAGCGCGCTCTGGCTGCAAACCCGCGTGGCAGCATTGGTGCAGTCGCGCCGTGAAGCGGCCTTGTGGGAGTTGGCCTTGCACGACCCGCGCATGTTGCAAGAATTGCGCGCCGCCAAGGCCCGAAGCCAGTACATCTGACGCGCAGGTGCATGGCCTTGCCAGACCGCCTAGCGGTTTAGCAGGCCCCGTTTTTTAGGCTAACTGCGCAAGTGCCGCGCCGGTTTGCGACTGTAAAAACCCAAGGCTTGCACGCTCTGGCAAGTGCAGCCAGTGTTCGTAGAGGGGTGGCGGCACCACGACCACCATGCGCTTCTCATCGCCGGGCTTGTGCATCTCGCGCATCACAGGGTGGTGATCAGCGTTCACCGTCAGCATGGTGAAGCTGAAAATTTCTTGTTCCTGCACCTGCCAGCACGACCACAAACCGGCCACTCCCAGCGGCGCGCCGTCTGCGCTGCCAATGCGCGCTGCCACCGCCCGCCCGCTGCGCCAGTCCGGTTCAAACAAAGCCTCAGCAGGAATGATGCAGTGCTGGCCGCGCCGCCAGGCATCGCGAAAACTGGGTTTCTCCATCGCGGTTTCACTGCGGGCGTTGTACGTGCTGCGCGTCATGCGCAAGTCGGTAGACCACTGCGGCACCAGGCCGAACAAACCGGTGAGCGCCTGCAAACGCCCCGCACCCGGTGCAGCGCCCGGCGGTGTGTTGCGGATAAACAGCGCCCGGTAGCCCGGCCACACATCGGCCTGGCCGGTGTCCTCGGGCAGGGCCATGCCGAAATGGCGCTCAAAACGTTCGCGCCCTTGAATGCCTTGGTAATGGCTGCACATACCGCGTATTGTCTTCCGGACGGCGGTTTGTATTCTTCTTTACAAACACTTCTTGCAATCGACATCCGCGCCGCCTACAGTGGAGGCCGGTTTTAACTTGAAAGTTTTGCTATGCGTTTTTCATTTGTCCTCTCACCGCGTTGGCTATCGATCGGCTTGCTGGCAGTCGCTTGCAGCCTGGCATTGGCGTTGCCAAGCCCCAAAGACATTAGCGCTGCCGTCGAAGCGGGCGACTTGGCCCGCGCCGAAACTTTGTTGCACGAGGTCTTGAAAGAAAAACCCAACAGCGCCAAAGCCCACTATGAACTGGGCGAGGTGCTGGCCCGCGCCAAGCGTTACGACGAGGCCCTGGCGCAACTGAACCAAGCCCGCGCCATCGACCCCGCCTTGAAATTTGCCTCCAGCCCCGACAAGTTTTCGCAAACCGTGGACAAGGTGAGCGCCGCTGCCGCTGCGGCCAAGACGGCTGCTACCAGCCAAAACCTGAACCCAGCCCCGGCCGCACCCGCGCGCAGCAACGTAGCGCCCGCCGCCAGCGCATCGTCCTTCCCCACCGGCTACGTGGTTGGCGGCATCATCTTGCTGGTCTTGTTATTCGTGCTGATTCGCCGCAGCCAAGCGCCCCGGCCTGTGCCTATGCCCATGGGCGCTTACCCGGGCGCTCCGGGTTATGCCCCCGGTGGCGCCATGGCACCCGCGCCCTATGGCGGCTATGGCGCACAGCCGCAAGCGGGCTCGGGCATCGGCGGCGCGGTGCTAGGTGGCGTGGCCGGATTGGCCGCCGGTTATGCCCTGAGCAAAGCCATGGAAGGTGGCAACGCCAACGCAGGCCAAGCGCAGCACGCGGCACCGGCCAATGAAGGCTATGTCCCATTCGATACGCCCCCCGCGCCCGACATGGGCAGCTTTGATGCTGGTTCAGGCAGCGGCTGGGACGCCGCCGACAGCGGCGGCGGTGATTCCGGCGGCGACTGGTAAACAGCGGGCGCAGCGCCAGCGATTTCACGGTAGCCAGACCAAGCCCGCTAGACGCGGTAGCGCTAAGCGCCTCGGGCGCGCGCTGAGGTGGCTTCAGTTAAGCTCAGGGCCGCTTTGCGGCGGCGCGCACAGCACAACCCAGGAGCCCCACCCATGAGCACTTCAGACACCGCAGGATTCGGCAAATTTGTGCCCGGTTTTGACTTTTTGCAAAACCTAGCCAAAGCGGCAGGTGGCGCGGGCGGCAGTCCATCGGCCATGCCCAATATGGCGCAATGGCTGGTGCCCAGCCTCAAAGTCGAGGATCTAGAAAAACGTATCGAAGAGCTCAAGCATGTGCAGTTTTGGCTGGACCAAAACGCCCGCGCCCTCAGCGCCACCATCCAGGCGTTGGAAGTGCAAAAAATGACCATGGAAACCTTGAAGGGCATGAACTTCACTATGGGCATGCCTGGCGCCGCGACAGCTGCTGCCCCCAAACCCGCACCGGCAGCGCCTGCCGCAGCACCGCCTGCACCCGAACCCGAGGCTGCTGCCGATCCTGCTCCCAAGCGCAAAACCAAAGCGGAGGCTGACGCCACCAAGGTGATAGACCCGATGCAGCTCTGGGGCGCGCTCACCCAACAGTTCCAGCACATCGCCAGCACGGCGCTGCAAGATGTGGCCAAGCGCAGCGCTGCGGTGGCCGGCAGTGCCAAAGCGGCTGGCAAACCCCGCGCCACCAAAGTCAAGGGCAGCGCCGCGAAAACCGCAGGCAAAGCGCCACGCAAAACCACGGCCGCCAAGCGCAGCACCAAGCCGCGCCGCAGCGCCCGTTAAAACGGCGCCCCAGCGTACCGTCAACCGTTCACTATGCAAACTTTTTCTTACGCGCACGCCACGCACCCCCAATGGCAAGGGGCCAGTGCTTTGGTGCTGGCGCAGTTGCGCGGCCAAATGTCAAGCGCGCTGCACGCGGTTACGCCCACCCTGGCCTTGCTCTACATCACCGACCATTACGCCCAGGACGCGCAAGAGATTTTGGACCACCTCAGCGCCGAGTTGCCCTCGGTCACCGACTGGTCGGGCACCGTCGGCATCGGTATCGCCGCCAACAATGTGGAGTACTTTGACGAGCCGGCTATGGCGGTCATGTTGCTGGACCTGCCCTCCGACCAATACCGCGTTTTCTCTGGCGTGTCGCCTCTGAACCTAGCTTTTGAGGCGCACACGGCGCTGGTGCATGCCGACGGCGCGACCGCCGACCTGCCCGAGCTGCTGGCCGAAATGTCGAGCCGCACTGAAACGGGTTATTTGTTTGGCGGCTTGGCCAGCAGCCGCGGTAAAAGCGTGCAGTTTGCGCTGGCGGCTGACGGCAACGTTAGCGGCCAGGGGCTGGCCAAGGGCGTGTTCAGCGGTGGTTTGAGCGGCGTGGCCTTCGGGCCCGAAATCGCGGTCGTGTCGCGCGTCACCCAGGGCTGCAAACCGGTGTCGCGCGCCCGCGTCATTACCGAGGCGCATCACAACCTGGTGCTTACCCTGGATGGCGAACCCGCGCTGGACGCACTGCTGTCGGATTTATCGATTTCGCTCGAGCGCCCGCAAGAAGCCTTGCAAGCCGTGCGCAACACCCTGGTGGGACTGGCTAACCCGCCTACCGGCAGCGACAGCGCTGCCGTGCGCAAGACGGGCAATTTTGGTAGCGATGTGCTGGTGCGCCACATCATCGGCCTGGACCCCGGCCACCGGGGCATTGCCCTGAGCGACCATGCCCGCGTCGGCGGTCAACTGGCTTTTTGCCAGCGCAATGTGCAGGCCGCGCGCGCAGATTTAACGCGCATTTGCGCGGAGATACGCGAAGAACTGAGCCCGGAGGAGGTTTTTGAGCCGCAGGCGTCAGGTGTTACCGGCTCCGGCTCTGGCCCTGCAGCGCCGGTGCAAAAAGCTATTGCGGGCGCGATTTATATCAGCTGCACCGGGCGCGGCGGCCCGCACTTTGGTAGCGCCAGCGCAGAAATGCAGATCGTGCGCCACGCTTTAGGTGATGTGCCGCTCATCGGGTTTTTTGCTGGCGGCGAAATCGCGCACAAGCATTTATATGCATATACCGGCGTGTTAACGGTTTTTACCGTCGATAAATAGTGTTTTAACGCCTAGGCGACGCTGGCGCGTTGCAGGCGGTCAGCGACGCCAGCCCATTCCACACTCTCGGGTGTGGCTTCCACCCAAATTTCCTTTGCCCCCGCATCGTCCAGCGCCCGCAAGGTGGCAAATAAATGCTGCGCTGCGCGCGCCGCGTCTTGGGGCATGGCGCGTAGCAGCAATTGCGCCGTGCCGCCGGGCATATCGCTTTGGGGCTGGGCGGCTTCTTGGGCCGAAATGCCGGGGCGGGTCCGCATGTAAATACCTATGCGACCAGCTACTGCCCGCCGCTGCGCCGAGCCGGGCTGCAAAGCGTTTTGCAAGTCGGCGATTTGCAGCAGGCGCACTTTGGCGTTGGGCGCGTAATGCGCGGCCAGGGTGCCCGAGGCGCGGGGCGCGGCCAGGCCGTTTGGCATATCGTGCGGCAAGCGTAGGGCTTGGCCACAGGCCTGTGCCAGCGCCGCGAGGCTGATCGCGCCGGGCCGCAACAGCACCGGCTCGCCGCGTGTGCAATCGACAATCGTCGATTCAATACCTACTTCGCAAGGCCCGCCGTCCAAAATCAGCAAGGCGGCTGGGTCGTCCGCGTCCCGCCCCGTATTGAACTCGCTGTGGACGTGTTGCGCCGTGGTTGGGCTGACGCGGCCAAAGCGGTTGGCGCTGGGCGCGGCCAGGCCCCAGACCACGCCGCCTTGTGCGCTGTGGCGCAGGGCGCGCAGCAGGGCTTGGGCCACCGGATGCGCCGGGCAGCGCAGGCCCACCGAGTTCTGCCCGCCTGCCGCTGCTGCTGCCACGCCCTCTCGGCGCGGCAGTATCAGCGTCAACGGCCCGGGCCAAAAAGCTTGCATCAGGCGCAGTGCAAAACCAGGAATCTCGCGGGCAAAGTAGCGTGCGCCGCTCAGGCCACCGTCCATGTCGGCCACATGCACGATCAGCGGATGGTCCGCCGGGCGGCCTTTGGCGGCAAATATGGCAGCCACGGCTTGGGCTTGGTCGGCATCTGCGGCCAATCCATAAACCGTTTCCGTGGGCAGTCCGAGCAAGCCGCCCTCACGCAAGACCTGCTCGCAGCGCGGCAGGCTGGTGCTTTCGTGGACTTGCAGAATGAGCGGGCGCATGGGTAAAGGGCAAGGTGGACGCAAAGGGTGCGGATGTTGATAAAACGGGCCTTGTAGAAGCCAAGTTTCTTCAAAAGCGTTTAAAAACCTTCAATTCCCAAAATATGCGCGGCTTCTAGTGCCGTCTCGTGCACCGCTTGGGGGCTGGGCGCGGTCAGCGTCAGGTGGCCCATCTTGCGGCCAGGGCGGGCCTCGCGCTTGCCGTACAAATGCAAATGCGCGCCGCGCAGCGCCAGCACCGCGTCCCAGGGTGGCGTTTGATCCAGGCCGGGGCCCCAGAGTTCGCCCAAGATGTTGAGCATCACGGCGGCGCTGTGTTGGCGCGGCTGGGTCAGGGGCAGGCGCGCCAGGGTGCGCACTTGCAAATCAAATTGCGACTGGTCGCAGGCGTCTAGGGTGTAGTGGCCGCTGTTGTGCGGGCGCGGTGCAATTTCGTTGACCACCAGGCTGCCGTCTTGCAAGACAAAAAACTCCACGCACAACAAGCCCACATAGTCCAAACCTTGGGCAATCGCGCGGGCGGCTTGTACCGCTTGCGCCGCCAGCGCGGCCGGGACATTGCCTGCAAACACCTCGGTCACCGCCAAGATGCCCGCGCGGTGCACATTGCGCTGCACCGGAAAATCTACCATGGCGCCGTCGGCACCGCGCGCCAGGAGCACCGAGCATTCCAGCGCCAGTGGCAGCATTTTTTCCAGCACGCAGACTTGTTGTTTCAGCGCCTCAAAAGCCTGGCGCAGCTGGGCGCGGTCGGCCACCCGCACTTGGCCCTTGCCGTCATAGCCCAAGCGGGCGGTTTTAAGGATGCCGGGCAACAAATCCGCAGGCGCAGTCTCCACGTCCGCCGCGTTGGCGATGGCGGCGAAGGGCGCGCAGGGCACGCCGCAGCGCACAAAGTGGGCTTTTTCGGCCAAACGGTCTTGCGCAATCGCTACCGCATTTGCGCCCGGTGCCACGGTGCGCGTGGCGGCGAGGGTAGCGAGCGCGTCGGCGGGCACGTTTTCAAATTCGGTGGTGATGGCGCTGCACAGCGCGGCCAGTTGCGCCAGGCCTTGGGGGTCTTGGTAGGCGCTTTGGATGTGGTGGTGGCTGACGCGCCCGGCCGGGCTGTCGGCATCCGGGTCTAGGACTGCCGTCTCAAAACCCATGGCTTGGGCGGCATGGACAAACATCCGACCCAGTTGGCCGCCGCCCATGACACCCAGCGTCACTGGCCTGGCGCTTGGCACCATGGCAGCCCCGGCCTGCACGCCTTGCGAGTGCGCGCCGGGCAGCAGCGCGGAGCCTTGGCTCATAAACCGGCCAGCCCGTCGGCCAGTCCGGTCACCGGCAAATTTTGTTCGCGCGCGGCGCGGGTTTGCTCGGCGCGATAGGCATCGAGCTGCTTGGCTAGCGCCGCATCGTGCGCGGCCAGCATGGCTACGGCAAACAAGGCCGCATTGGCGGCACCGGCTGCACCTATCGCGAAGGTAGCTACCGGTATGCCTTTGGGCATTTGCACAATGCTGTGCAGCGAATCCACGCCTTGCAAATGTTTGCTAGGCACGGGCACGCCCAGCACTGGCACCGTGGTTTTGCAAGCCAACATGCCCGGCAAATGCGCAGCACCGCCAGCCCCCGCGATGATGGCGCGCAGGCCCCGGCCTTGGGCCGCTTGGGCAAATGCAAACATATCGTCGGGCATGCGGTGCGCCGAAAGCACACGCGCTTCGAAGGCGATGCCAAACTGTTGGAGAATCTGCACTGCGTGTTGCATGGTGTCCCAGTCGGAACTGGAACCCATGACGACCGCGATGGGTGTGGTGCTCATAGGGTTGGAAACAGCGCTTAGCACCTGCGCCCGAGGATCAGACGGCAGCCGTGCCACGTGGCTAGACGCCTAATTTTACGTTTTCACCCCGAGTAGCTTTTCATGATCAACGTCACCCTGGAAAATTTTGAAACCGAAGTTATAGGCGCATCGCACAACATCCCGGTGCTGCTGGACTTTTGGGCCCCCTGGTGCGGGCCCTGCAAAGTGATAGGGCCGCTGCTGGAAAAAGTGGAAACCGATTACGCCGGGCGCTTCAAGCTGGTCAAAATCGACTCGGACCAAGAGCAAGAACTCTCCAAAGCCTTTGGCATCCGCAGCATTCCTACCTGCGTGCTCATGATTGGCGGCAAACCGGTGGATGGCTTTATGGGTGCGGTGCCCGAGAGCCAAATCAAAACCTTTTTAGACAAACACCTGCCGCCCGCAGGCGCTTCGCTTACCGACGCCGAAGACGCCCAAGCGCTATTGGCCGCGGGTGATGTGGAAGCGGCGCTGCATAAATTACAAGAAACCCTGGCCGCTGACCCGGCCAATGACGATGCGCGCCACGAACTGGTCAAGCTCTTGATTCACCACAACGCCCTGGAAGAAGCCAAGGCCGCGCTGGCCCCGGCCCTGGCCGCCATCCCGCGCCAAATCCGCTTTGACGCTTTGCACCATTTCTTAAACGCCATCGAATTTGTGAATACCGACCCGCGCGGCAACTGGGAGCTAGCCCAGTTTGACGAGCTCATCGCCGCCAACAAACGTGACTTTGATACCCGCCTGGCCAAAGCCCGCGTCTTGATGGTGGAAGGCCAGTGGACGGTCGCGATGGACGAGTTGCTGGAAATCATCATGCGCGACAAAGCCTGGGGCGACGCGGTGCCGCGCAAAACCTTTGTCGCTATTTTGGAATTGCTCACGCCGCCCAAACCCAAAGGCGCAGCCCAAGACACCGGCAAAACCGCAGGCGGCATCGAAATCGCCGGCAAAGTCGTCGCCGAGACCGATCCGCAAGCGCAAATGGTTGCCACCTACCGCCGCAAGCTGAGCATGGCGCTCAATTAAAGGCGGCAGGGTGCGCAGCCTACCTAAGCTGGGCGCGAATTAGTTGGTCAAGCGCTGCAAAGCCTCTTGGTATTTCGCCGCAGTTTGCGCAATCACCGCATCGGGCACGCGCGGTGCTGGCGGGGTTTTGCTCCAAGGTTTGCCGTCAACTTGCGCAGCCTCCAGCCAGTCGCGCACAAACTGTTTGTCGTAGCTCGGTGGGTTGCTGCCTTCGGCGTAACTCTTCAAAGGCCAGTAGCGCGAGGAGTCGGGCGTTAGCACTTCGTCCATCAGCGTCAGCGTGCCCGCTGTGTCCAAGCCGAATTCAAATTTGGTGTCGGCAATGATGATGCCCTTGGTCAGCGCAAAGGCCGCTGCCGCTTCGTACAGCGCGATGCTGATATCGCGAATCCGCGTGGCGAGGTCGGCGCCAATCATGTCCACGGTTTGCGCGAAGGTGATGTTCTCGTCATGCTCGCCCACGGCGGCTTTGGCAGCCGGGGTGTAAATCGGTGCGGGCAGGCGCGAGGCATTGCGCAAGCCCGGCGGCAGGGCCACGCCGCAGACCGCGCCGTGGGCCTGGTATTCCTTCCAGCCACTGCCCGCCAAGTAGCCGCGCACCACCGCCTCGACCGGCAAGGGCTTGAGGCGCTTGACCAACATGCTGCGGCCTTGTACTTGCGCCACCTCGTCGGGTGCGACCACGCCCTCGGGCGCGTCGCCGGTCAGGTGGATGGGACACAGGTTCAGGCCCTGGGGGCCGAATTTGTCAAACCAAAACAACGCCATTTGCGTGAGCAATGCACCCTTGCCGGGGATGGGCTCGCCCATGATGACGTCAAACGCACTGAGCCGGTCGCTGGCGACCATCAGGATGCGGTCGCTGCCCACCGCGTAGTTGTCACGAACTTTGCCGCGCGCGAGCAGGGGTAGGGAATGCAGAGTGGAAGTGTGTAAGGAAGTGACCATGGGCAGGACTGTAGCGCAGGCGGGTGCTCCGCCTGCCGCTCGCTGCCTCGGTGTTAAACAAATCGGCTTTGCTTAATGCACCACTTGCGCCAACTCACCCTTGCTATAGCGGGCGGCGACCACGCTCAGCGTATCGCCTTTGACTTTCGCGCCCTGGCCTTCGCAGCCGAATTCGATATAGCGCGCTTTGCACAATTGCTTGGCCGCTTCGCGCGCCGGTTTGAGCCAGTCGCGGGCGTCAAACTTGTCCGGGTTCTCGGCCAGAAATTTGCGGCAAGCGGCGGTCATGGCCAGGCGAATGTCGGTGTCGATATTGATCTTGCGCACGCCAAACTGAATCGCTTTTTGGATTTCGGCTACCGGCACGCCATAGGTCTCTTTCATCTTGCCGCCATAGGCATTGATGGTGGCCAGCATCTCCTGCGGTACGCTGCTCGAGCCGTGCATCACCAAATGCGTGTTGGGCAGGCGGCGGTTGATTTCTTTGATACGGTCGATTGCCAAAATATCGCCGGTGGGCTGGCGCGTGAATTTATAGGCGCCGTGGCTGGTGCCAATAGCAATCGCCAGCGCGTCCAGTTGCGTGCGTTTGACGAAATCAGCAGCTTGCTCTGGGTCGGTCAGCAATTGCTCGCGCGTCATGGTGGCGTCGGTGCCGTGGCCGTCTTCTTTGTCGCCCTTCATGGTTTCCAGTGAACCCAAACATCCGAGTTCGCCTTCGACCGTCACGCCCAACTTGTGCGCCATGTCCACCACCTGGCGTGTCACGTCCACGTTGTATTCATAGCTGGCAATGGTTTTGCCGTCGCCTTCCAAGCTGCCGTCCATCATCACCGAGCTAAAGCCCAGGTTGATCGCGCCTTGGCACACCGCCGGGCTTTGGCCGTGGTCTTGGTGCATCACCACCGGGATATGCGGATAGCTTTCGATGGCCGCTTGAATTAGGTGTTTGAGAAAAGCTTCGCCTGCATACTTGCGCGCACCGGCGCTCGCTTGCATGATGACCGGAGCGCCCACTTCGTTGGCAGCCTCCATGATGGCCTGGACTTGCTCCAGGTTGTTGACATTAAAAGCAGGGATGCCATAGCCGTGGGTGGCGGCGTGGTCCAGCAATTCGCGCATTGAGACGAGGGCCATGGGGATTCTCCGGAAAGTTGGTAACCGCGTGGTAACTTGTACCGATGGACGATTCTATTGAGATTGCCCCGCCCGCGCTCATCGCACCTTCGCAGAGGCCAAGCGGGCTGAGGCCGGGCGACGATTTTTCGCTCGCGTCATGAGGAGCCCGGCCTCAGCCCGCTTGGCCTCTGCGACGCGGCTAGCCTGCGCATGCAAGCTTTAGGCGACGCGGCAGACCTTCATCATGTTGGTGCCGCCGGGCGCGCCCATGGGCTCGCCACAGGTGATGGCGTAGACATCGCCGCTGGCAACAATGCCCAGCTTTTTCAATTGCGCCTCTGCAGCGATGAGTGCGGTATCCCGGTCATTGCTGCTGCTCATGAGCAAGGGGCGCACATTGCGGTACAGCGTCATGCGGCGTTGACTGGCCACATTGGGCGTCAGCGCGTAAATTGGCACCTGAATCAAATGGCGGCTCATCCACAAAGCGGTCGATCCGCTGTCTGTCATGGCCACAATCGCTTTGGCGCCCAAGTGGTGCGCGGTAAACAGCGCGCCCATGGCAATCGACTGGTCGATGTGCGCAAAAGTTTTGCCGATGAAGTCGGTTTCCAGCTTCACCGATTCGCCGGCTTCGGCGGCCACACAAATTTGCGCCATTTCGCGCACCGTCTCCAGCGGGTAGCTACCGGCGGCGGTTTCGGCCGACAGCATCACCGCGTCGGTGCCGTCGAGCACCGCATTGGCCACGTCGCTCACCTCGGCGCGCGTGGGCACCGGGTTGCTGATCATGGACTCCATCATTTGCGTAGCCGTGATGACAATCTTGTCATGTTCGCGCGCCATTTTGATCATGCGCTTTTGCAGCGCCGGCACGGCGGCATTGCCCACTTCCACGGCCAAGTCACCCCGCGCAACCATGATGCCATCCGACGCCAGCAAAATTTCTTCCAATTTGGGAATCGCCTCAGCGCGCTCGATCTTGGCGATCAGGCCCGGCTTATGGTTGAACTCAGCCGCCGCCACATTGCACAACTGGCGCGCCATTTCCATATCGGTCGCGCATTTGGGAAAACTCACGGCCACATAGTCGGCTTTGAAAGCCATGGCGGTGCGGATGTCTTCCATATCCTTGGCCGTGAGCGCGGGTGCCGTCAAGCCGCCGCCTTGTTTGTTAATGCCTTTGTTATTGGACAGGATACCGCCGAGTTTGACCGTGGTGTGCACTTGCTGGCCTTGCACTTTGTCCACCACCATGACGATGATGCCGTCGTTGAGCAGCAGCACATCGCCTGCTTTGACTTCCTGCGGCAGCGATTTGTAATCGAGGCCCACCGCGTTGATATCGCCTAGCTCGGTGCGGGCCGCGTCCAGAATAAAGGCCTGTCCGTGCTCCAGAAAAACCTTGCCTTCGGCAAATTTTCCGACGCGGATTTTGGGGCCTTGCAGGTCGGCCATGATGGCCACTTCGCGCCCTGCTCGTTTGGCGACATCGCGCACCATGGCAGCGCGGTCGATGTGGTCTTGCGCGGTGCCGTGGCTGAAGTTCAGCCGCACCACATCTACGCCTTCGCGTATCAAGGCCTCCAGCATTTCAGGGCTGCTAGAAGCGGGGCCCAAGGTGGCTACGATTTTGGTGGCGCGACGGGTCATGGCAGTAGCTTTCTCAAAACACCGGTTCGGCGTGGCGTCCATTGTCCCACGGGCGCAGGCACTCAGTTACATCGCAGCGTCAAGATTGGGCACGCTGTCAATCACGCCACCGCCCAAGCACACATCACCCGCGTACAGCACTGCCGACTGACCAGGCGTGACAGCCCATTGCGCCTGCGCAAAGCCCAAGCTAAACATCGTGCCTTCGTTCGACTGCAGCGCGCAACCGCTGTCGCTTTGGCGGTAACGGGTTTTAGCCGCAAAAGCCGTAGCACATGGTGGCGCACTGCACGCCACCCAGCTGGCATCGGCAGCGCTGAGCGAGCGCGATAGCAACCACGGATGGTCATGCCCTTGCACCACCCACAAGGTATTGGTTTGCATATCTTTGCGCGCCACAAACCATGGCGTGTGCTCGCCGCCGCCTTTTTGCGCGCCGCGGGCTTTCAGGCCACCGATGCCTAAGCCCTGCCGTTGGCCTAGGGTGTAAAACGACAAGCCCACATGCTGGCCAATGGTGTGGCCTTTCGGGTTCTTGATCGGGCCGGGCTCTTTGGCGATATAGCGGTTTAGGAACTCACGAAACGGGCGCTCGCCAATAAAGCAAATGCCGGTTGAATCTTTCTTCTTGGCGTTAGGCAGTCCGATTTGGTCGGCAATACGGCGCACCTCGGTTTTGTGCAGCTCGCCTACCGGGAATAAAGTCTTAGACAACTGCGCTTGGTTGAGCCGGTGCAAAAAATAGCTTTGGTCTTTGGAAGCGTCCAAGCCTTTGAGCAGTTCAAACAAACCCGAGTCTTCGTTATGCCGCACGCGCGCGTAGTGGCCGGTGGCAATGCAGTCCGCGCCCAAGCGCATGGCATGGTCCAAAAAGGCTTTGAACTTGATTTCGGCATTGCACAAAATATCCGGGTTGGGCGTACGTCCGGCTTGGTACTCGCGCAAAAACTCGGCGAACACCCGGTCTTTGTAATCGGCGGCAAAGTTGACGTGTTCTATCTCGATGCCCAGCACATCCGCTACCGCGGCGGCGTCAATAAAGTCTTCATTCGAGGTGCAATAGCCGGGATCGGTGTCTGGCGCGTCGGCATCGGGTGCGCGGTCATCGTCTTCCCAGTTTTTCATGAAGATGCCCACCACCTCATGGCCTTGCTGTTGCAGCAAATAAGCCGTGACGGCGGAGTCCACGCCACCGCTCAATCCCACCACAATGCGTTGTTTTTTCGGGCGCTTCGGTGTGGCATGCATAGCCTTGATTTTAGGCCTGCCCTCAGGTTCGGCCCGCCGCATTGCTTGCGCCTTCGCCAGACGCTTATTCAGTGTCTAAGCGCGCGGCCTGCTGGTGAACACGCTGGCGTGGGTCTGCAGTGCATCCATCGAGTAGCGCCGTCCGGATAAATAGTCCTGCATACATTGCAAGACCAGCGGGCTGCGGTGCAGGGCCTCGCTGGCGCGTACTTCGTCAGGCGTCAGCCACAGCGTGCGCACAATGCCGGTGTCCAGCTTGCGCTGCGCATCCAAGGCGCCCAGCACGCCACAAAACGCAAAGCGCATATAGCTGATGTCCGCGCCGCCAGGTCGCCCCGGCCCGTCGGGCATTTGTACCCGCGCTAGATAAATGCCGACCAGCGCCTCGGGCGCAAAGGCAAAAGCGGTTTCTTCCAGTGTCTCGCGCGCGCAGGCTTGCACTAGCGATTCTCCGGGGTCGAGGTGGCCCGCCGGGTTGTTCAGGCGCAGGCCCTCGGGCGTGTGCTCCTCCACCAGCAAAAACCGCCCCTCGCGCTCAATAATCGCGGCTACCGTGGTGGAGGGCTTGTAGCGCCAATCGTCCATGGGCTTGCGTAAGTGGGCTGGCTGCTGTCGATGTGGCTATCGGTAGCCGCGCTTTATGCAGAGGCCGTGCTGCCCGGGGGGCTGGCGCTTGGGCGCGGTTCGTGCGCGGCTTGTACATCCTGCGCCGGGCGCGGGCCTTCGGCGGCGCGTTCGGCATATCGATTGAAGCGCCAAGCGCTGCCGTCCAGGGTAATGCGCCGCCAAGTTGCACGTTTTTGCGCTGGGCTGAGCTGGGGCCATTGCTGTACTTCTGAAAAACTACGACCGCAACCTTTGCAAGTTTCGTCGCCCTGGCTGGTGGAGCAAATCGCGATGCAAGGCGTATCTGGTGTGCTGTGGTACCAGTCCAGCCAGGCCTCGTGCGCGGCGTGCGGCATGCTGCGCTCATCGGCTTCGGTCTCGTGGTAGTAGACCAGCAGGGCGTAAATTTCGGCCAGTGCACGCGTGGGACCGGGCAGGGACACACCATCGGGCGAGGGGTTTTTGCCGCGCCAATAGTTAATGGCCGACTCAATATCGGTAATGTGTATGCCTGCCATGGGGGTGTGAAGTGGAGAGGCGCGATGATAGCTGCCCCCGCAACGCAAGCCGCAGGCAGGGCTAATCCCCACGGCGCCTGGGGCCAGCAGCGGTCTTTTTAGACTCCCACCATGGAACTCTTTTCAAACGCCTGGTGGTCGGCTTTGCTGGCTATTATTTTGATCGACCTGGTACTAGCCGGCGACAACGCCATCGTCATCGCCTTGGCCGCGCGCAATGTGCCCGAACATTTACGCAAAAAAACCATTCTCTGGGGCACGGTGGGTGCCATCGGTGTCCGCACCGTCATGACGCTGGGTGTAGTCTGGTTGCTGCAAATACCGGGGCTCATGTTGGTGGGCGGCTTGGGCCTGGTGTGGGTGGCCTACAAATTGCTGGCGGATCAAGGGGATGGTGGCCATGAAGAGGGCGGTGCCAATACCTTCTGGGGCGCCATGAAAACCATCATCGTCGCCGACGCGCTCATGGGCATAGACAACGTACTGGGCGTAGCTGGTGCCGCGCATGGCGCTATGGATTTGGTCGTTATTGGCCTCTTGGTTAGCGTGCCGATCGTGGTCTTTGGCAGCTCGGTGGTGCTGCGTTTGGTGGAGCGTTTCCCCTGGATCATTGGCGTAGGCGCTGCAGTTTTGGCGCTCACCGCCGCCCAAATGATTGCTAATGAGCCTTGGCTACAAGACTTTTTCGGCG
>Ga0114963_10001177_pt1 | contig 18086 bp, 18 predicted proteins | sample C_131016_EF_Meta_FD_87019 | JGI IMG/M metagenome (GOLD analysis project Ga0114963, IMG submission 87019) | Freshwater microbial communities from Lake Croche, Canada to study carbon cycling - C_131016_EF_MetaG | ecosystem: Environmental > Aquatic > Freshwater > Lake | place: Lake Croche, Canada...
CCTGCAGAAAATCCAACCACGATCGTGATGGGCTTGAGGGGGTAATCCAGCGCTTGCGCACCCGTGCTCAGAATCAAACCAAGACTCAAAAGTCCTTTGACAAAGCGGGTGTTGAGGTTGTTCATAGGTTGAAATACATGTAAGTCACGGGCAAAATAGGTGCATGGCCTCAAGTCAAGCCGTGAAAGTTAGGGATATGTTCAGTGAATCGAAGGCCATGGAATTGGGCACAGCTGTAGAATGGGGGTGTGCGTCATTTGCGAAGACGAAGGTCTTCCCGCCCCAGATGATACCCCATGCCCGTGCCTTGATTTTGATCTTAACCCCACCTACGACCTTTGAATTCTCCCCAACAAGAAGATCTGAGCATTTTTACCCCCTTTGAGCAGCCGGTTTTTCGGATGCTTTGGGGGTGCTGGTTGGTTGCAAACATTTGCATGTGGATGAACGATGTGGCTGCTGCTTGGATGATGACCTCCATGAACGTCACGCCCATTTGGGTTGCCTTGGTTCAATCGGCCGCCACCCTACCCGTCTTTCTTCTCGGCTTGCCTTGTGGCGCTTTGGCCGACATCTTGGATCGCCGTAAATTTTTGATCTTTACTCAAATATGGATTGCGGTGATCGCGGTCATTTTGAGCTTGCTCGTCTTTTTTGGAAACTTGTCTCCCGTGATGCTCATCGCCTTGACCTTTTGCAATGGCATTGGTTTGGCCATGAGGTGGCCTGTTTTTTCCTCTGTGGTGCCTGAATTGCTTCCAAAGTCGCAGATGCCCTCTGGCTTGGCATTGAACGCCGTGTCAATGAACACGTCTAGAGTGGTCGGCCCTTTGCTGGCTGGCGCCATCATCGCTTCCATGGGAAGTGCATGGGTGTATGCACTCAATGCGGTCATGTCGGTCATCTCTGCGCTCATCATGAGCACGTGGAAGAGAGAGAAAGTGGCCAACCCCTTTGGACGAGAAAAGCTTTGGAGTGCCATGCGAGTGGGGGTTCAATTCATTTCACAATCGGCCCATTTCCAAGGCGTCTTGATTCGGATTGCCATTTTCTTTTTCAGCTCGACCGCGCTGATCGCCCTCTTGCCCTTGGTTGCCAAAAGCTTGAATGGAGGAGATGCGGGCACCTTCACCATCTGTTTGGCGTGCATGGGCTTGGGCGCCATTTCTGCAGCGGTGTTCATCCCGAGGTTGAGAATGATGTACTCACGTGATCAATTGATCATTCGGGGCTGCATTCTTCAAACCATTGCCATGGTGGTCATCGCTTTCAACCACATCCCGATCCTCACGATGGCCTGCATGTGTTTGGCAGGCGCTGCTTGGATTTCGACGGCCAACACCTTGAGCGTGTCCGCGCAGATGGGTTTGCCCGATTGGGTCAGAGCACGCGGCATGTCCATGTATCAAATGGCCATCATGGGCTCCTCTGCCTTTGGCGCTGCCCTTTGGGGACAAGTGGCCACCGATGCCTCGGTGCCCATCAGCTTGACCCTGGCCGCTTTGTCTGGTCTTTTAGGCACCCTTTTGGTGAACCATTTAAAACCAGATGAGGGCCTGGAGGATGACCTCACCCCGTCTCATGCCTTGATTCCACCTAGCCACCCCAAGCCACCTCAAGTGGGACACATCATGATGACCATTGAGTACATCATTGACCCCAAGAGAAGTGCTGATTTTTTAGAGCTGATGCAAGAAAGTCGAAGAAGCCGACTTCGCCATGGTGCCCTCAGATGGGAGTTGCTGCATGATGTGACACGACCAGAGCGCTATGTCGAGGTGGTTGAAGATGAGTCTTGGAACGATCACTTGCGCAGGTTCGATCGCATCTCCGAATCGGACATCACCATCCGGGATCGCAAAATGGCCTTTCACACCCTAGAGTTTCCTCCCATCGTGAGCCGCTACCTGATGGAAAGCACGGCCAACACCTAAGCGTGCAACGGTATGAAGTGCTTGGTGAACGTCAATCCAAATTGATGTTGGCCTTTTTAACAATCGGCCCCCACATGGCCAAATCGCTGCTGATTTGCTCAGTAAACTGTTCAGGTGTATTGCCCGAGGGCTCAATACCAAGTATGGCCAAGCGCTCTTTGACGCCTGGCAACATGAGGACCTTGGACAATTCGGTTTGAATCTTGTCGACAATGGGTTTGGGCGTGGCTGGTGGCGCAAACAAGCCAATCCATGTTGAAAGCACAAAGCCTGGGACCCCTCCTTCAATAAAGGTGGGCGTGTCTGGCAAGGTCGACAGCCGCTTTGCGCTGGTCACCCCCAAGGCATTGAGTTTGCCCGACTTGATGTACTGCTGGACCGTAGCTAGGGTTGTAAAGACCATAGGAATTTGTCCCCCCAAGGTATCAATGGTGGCTTGTCCACCGCCCTTGTAGGCGATGTGCTCCAAAGGCACATTGGTGCGTGCCTTGAAGAGCTCGCCCGCCAAATGAGGGGTCGAACCCAAACCTGAGCTGCCGTAAGGCAATGGTAAACCCTTTTGCTTTGACACTTCGATCAACTCAGCGATGTTCTTTGCTGGCAAGGAGGGATGGGCCGCCAAAACCATGGCAGAGTCACCAATTTTTGAGATTGCCGTCAGATCCCTCAAGACTTGAAAGGGTGGCTTGGAGACCATGTAGGGGTACGTGATCAAGGTGCCATCGAAACCAAGCAACAAGGTATAGCCGTCAGCAACAGCGCTTGAGACGGCCATGACACCAATGACGCCACTCGCGCCAGGACGGTTTTCAATCACGATGCTGGTGCCCAATCGATTTCCCAAGCCCTCACTGATGGCTCTCACACCTGAATCGGCAAATCCACCAGGTGAATAAGGCACGATGATTTTGATGGGTTTGGAGGGATAGGTTTGAGCTTGCACGAGACCCATGGCAAAAGCCAAAGGGATCAACAACATTTTTAAACTGGTAGGGATCACTCGATATTCTCCATCAATGCAAAGCATTGTTTTGCCTAACAAGCCAAGGAACAATCACGGATTTGAGGATCTCGATGTCTGGCCAGCCTGCACCTCGACCAATGTGCCCCCCTTGAGGATTGACCCATGCCTCCTTGGGCGTTCCAAGTTTTAAGAGGGCATACAAATCTTCAATCGGAACTTGACTGTCTTTTTCGCCATTGACCAACAACATGGCGGTTGAAGGTTTGGAGACCAAACCACTTTTAACCAAGGACATTTTGGGCCCGTATTGATAAAAGTCCTCCAATTCACTCACGCCATAAACCCCGGCTCGAGCAGGAAAGAGGTCAAACAAATACTCTTTGGTTGAAAGCGCTTTGGCTTGCCATTCCCTATCAAAGTAACGATCCACTGGCCCACCCCAGACAACCGCGCCTTTTAATCGATCTTTCTCCAAAAATCCAAGCCTAGCCGACCAATGCCCGCCCCAAGACACACCCATGACAAACAAATTGGATGAGGCCAAATCTGGTCTCGATTTCAAATGATCAATGACCTTAGAGAATATTCTTTCGGCACCAACATCGACCTTTAAAACCGCCTCTCCCGTGCCTGGCATGTCAAGCGCCAAATAACCCAATTTCGCATTGATGTAGTGCGTGCCATACTGCTCTACGACAAACTCTTTGTAGCTATCCAACCCACCGATGCTCAAGACAACAGCTGGGTTTTTGACCCCTTGTGGCAGCTGCAAGTAACCGACGATCTCACGTCCTTCAAATGGAATGCGAAGGACTTCAATGCCAGGGCGTTGAAGAGCTACGTAGGATCTGAAAGCTTGTGTCGAGCGTTCAAAGGCTTTTTTCTTTTGAACAGAGTTTTGTGTTGGCCAAGCTCCAAAACTGAAATATCGCCATGCGTTTAAATAAGCCTCGCTGGCTTGAACGGGCTGCTTGTCGAGCGTCTTGGCAAGGCTCATGTACTTTTCACCTTGAACCATCCACGCGTTGGCCCAATCATCTCGATCAAGAGTTTGAATTCGCCCCATGATTTCTTTCACATCGGCTTGATCAAAACCAGTCAAGGGATAGGCATTTCTTTGAACGCGGTCGATCACCGCATCTCTTAACTCCGGCCATGTTCGAACTGGCGCAATTTGAGCGCAAGCACCGAAGGACGCCAGCAGCGCCATCAGTAAAATCTGTTTTGCATATTGAGCACTGAACATCTTGGACCTCCTCTAAAAATGCTTGTGTATCAGACAACGCCCTTTAGGCGATGTGTCAATTGTCTAACTTCAACTTCGCGTCTGTCACCAACTTTTCAAACTTCACGGATTCAGCTGCAATGTAAGTGGTGAACTCTTGGGTGCTGTTGCTAGGTACTGCCAAACTGTCTTTCTCCATTTGCGCCTTGATGTCTGGCAAAGCCAAAATTTGATTGATTTCTTTGTTCAAGCTTTGGATGACGTTTTTAGGCGTGCCTGCGGGCGCAAACAAACCGCCCCACAGCGAATAATTAAAACCTGGGTAAACCGTTTCAGCCAAGGTGGGCACTTGTGGCAAAGAGTTCATTCGGTGAGGGGTGCTCACAGCCAAGGCTTTGAGTTTTCCGCCCTTGACTTGAGGCATGGCCGCTGAGGCACTGCTAAAGAAAAAGTCCAATCGTTGAGACATCAAGTCGGCCATCAAGGGACCCACCCCTTTGTACGGCACGTGCACCATCTCTGACTTGATGCCAAGCGACAAGGCGCTGGCCGCCAAGTGACCGGGTGTACCGGCTCCTACACTTCCAAAACTCAATCTGCCAGGCTTTGATTTGGCCAAATCCACCAATTCATTGACGGTGTTCAAAGGGGAGTCGGTTGAAACCAAAAGCACCAAGGGCGCGTTTCCAATCAAGACCACTGGCACAAAGTCTTTGACGGGATCAAACCCCATGTCTTTCATCATGACTCGGTTCACCACAATTTCACCAGTTTGCCCCAAAAAGAGCGTATAGCCGTCGTTTTTAGCCTTGGCCGCCAAACGGGTTCCGACAACGCCAGAAACACCTGGGCGGTTGTCCACCACCACAGATTGTTTGTAAATTTGAGCCAATCGATCTGAAATGATGCGAGCAAAGGCGTCTCCCTGACCGCCGGGGGCGTAGGCCACGATGATCGAGATAGGCTTGTTGGGATATTCTGGCTCGTTGGCCTTGGCAGTGTTGAGGCTTAAGGACCACGCAAGGCCCAAGAGCGCAAGCGAGCCAAAGATTTTTTTAGAAATGATCAGTTGCATGATGAATCCATTTTTCATATTGGCAGTCAAATTGACTGCCAATCCGCATTTTGGCACACAAACTTTGACCATCAAAAGGTCAGTCTAATGCAAGTCCAGACTCCACAGATCAGGGTAGTCAACCTGTTCAACTTCCCTGACTTAGGTTATAAAAGCGAACTTCATCTTTTCGTTTTCTTTCTTCTTGCCTTTGCAGGCAAATCATCTTTTAAACCTTCATTCAGGGAGCATCGGCTTGAAAAATACCTTAGGTCACTATCAATTGATCACCCATCGCGTTGACAAAAACCTTCAAGCAGGTGTGGTGATCGACACCTTGGTCTATGAAGCGAGCAAGTTGCTGGGCAACCCTCATCTCAACTCAGTCATGGCCATCATGGACGCTTGGGCGGCTTGCAATAAACTGTTGACGCAAAAGGCCAAAGCCATTCGCGCAAAGGAAATTCGCCCTAAGGGTATTGAATTGAAGAAATGCAAATTGAGCGCTCCCTTGATGTACCCAGGAGACATCTACTGCGCTGGCGCCAACTACTCAGACCACATGCAAGAGATGGCTCGTGTCACGGGACTGCCACCTGGGCCGAACATGAAGGAGTTAGGAGAAATGCCTTGGCACTTCATCAAATCTTCGCGCTCGACCATTGTGGGTCCCAACACCAAGGTGAAAATTCCACACTACTCCAAGATGTTGGACTGGGAGATCGAATTGGCCGTGGTGATAGGTAAGACCTGCAGCCAAGTCCTGGCCAAAGATGCCATGAAATATGTAGCAGGTTACACGATTGCCAATGACCTGTCTGCCAGGGATGCCATGAGAAGGCCTAAAAACCCCCCAAGCTCGCCCTTTCACATGGACTGGATTGGTCAAAAGTGTTTTGATGGCGCTTGCCCCTTGGGCCCTTGGATTGTGCCGGCAGACCAAGTCTCTGACCCCCATCAACTGGCCATGAAGCTTTGGGTCAATGACGAGTTGATGCAAGACTCGAACACCAACAAGTTGATCTTCAACATCGCAGAGCAAATTGAGGCCCTCTCCAACCGAATCACCCTACACCCAGGTGATTTGGTTCTTACAGGAACACCCTCTGGGGTTGGCTTGGCTAGAAAAATCTTCCTCAAGCCTGGCGACCATTTGAAACTATGGATCGAAGAGGTAGGTGAATTGAACCACACCATGGTGGCCTGAGTCACAGGCTCAAGACTTGAGGGGCCATGAGCCCCTCGGTCAATCCAGACGAATTTGGCGCTGCTGGATGATCTGCCCCAATTGCAAAGACTCGTCTGCAACTCTGAGCCTCAACTGCTCGCTGTTTGAGCCCACGGGCTGCCAGCCCAGTGCAAAAAGCTTTTGACGAAACTCCTCTTGAGCATAAATTTGGGCAATCTCTTGAGCCAACTTCTGCTTGGCCATGGCCGAGAGATTGCTTGGCGCGACCAAAGCATTCCAAACCTCAAGCTTGTAATCCTTCACGCCAAATTCGCTCAAAGACGCCACCTCAGGCACAAGAGAAGTTCTCTGACTGGTCAGTCCTATGGCCTTGAGTTTACCGGCCTTGATCTGTGCCATGACCACGCTCGGTGCCATCAAGGCCATTTGAATTTGACCCGACAACATCGCCGTGATCACTTGGGGGTTGCCAGGGTATGGCACATGGACCGCCTCCATGCCGGGCACTTTGGACTTCAACAACTCCAAGCCCAGGTGAGCGACAGAGCCCACACCAACAGAGGCGTAGTTCCACTGGCTGGCATTTCTTTTGGACGCTTGAATGAACTCTAAACCATCGGGCAAATTGACTGGGGCCACCAACAGCAAAGGGGCTGTGGCCAAGAGTGAGACAAAATGAAAGTCTCGTGCCGGGTCGAACGGCAATTTGGGGTCCAACATTTTGGCTGAGGTCAAGTTGCCGTTGATGAGCAGGCCCAAGGTGTGGTCATCCATGGCTTTGGAGACAGCATCTGCTGCGATGTTGCCAGACGCGCCAACACGGTTGTCCACCAGCACAACTTGGCCCAAAGCCTTGGACAAAGGCTCTGCCAAAGCTCGTGCCATGATATCTGGAGATGAGCCCCCAGGAAAACCCACGATCAAGCGAACGCTCTTGGTGGGCCAAGGAGCAGAAGGTGGCATTGTTTGACAAAAAACAAGTGTCGAAAGCGGTAAAAGCAAGCCCAAGAGGCCGCTGAGAGCAAAAGGTCTTGTCCGTGTTTTGAGGTTCATCATGTTGTCATCTGGGAAGGCTAAAAAGGTTAAGGAATGTAAAACCTGACGGCTCGACAAACCCCATCAAGGTTCGTGGACTTGTCTTATACTTGCACAAGCTGACTTTCTTTGACCTGCGCGTTTTAGTGCATTATTTGTCTTGACCATTGTGCCTTATTTTACGCCCTTGAGCTTTCATCACCTGCGACAAGCCTTATCGGCAAAGCTTTGGTGGGCGGTCATCGCTGCCTTGTTGATGTGCCAGGTCTTGGGACAATTTCACCGCATACGGCACCTCTCGCAGAGCGATCAAATTGCACTGAGCTCAAGCAAAGAAAGCCTCTCTGGTGATTCAAGCTCCATGCAGCTCCATCACTGCGTCTTGTTTGACGCATTGAGTCTCACCCATGGTTTGAAGTCTCTCACCTTCACCTTGGCGTGTCTTGAACAACACAGGGGACTTGCGTCTTTTGAGATGCTGGAGGTGCTTCGTGCACACCCACCATGTTTTTTTCAACCTAGAGCACCCCCGCACTTTGCTTAAGTGGTCCAAACGGCAACATCGCTTGCTGTCTTTGGCCACGTTGGTTTCACGTCTTCATTCGAACGCTTTGACTGGTGTTTAAAACTGGGCCTCTTTGAGCGCCAAGGACATCAGTCACTGGGTCGCATTGAAGTTGTCTTTGATACAACATGAGCGAAAAATGCCCAATGAACACCCCTTCAACCCCAAGGCTTGCGCGAAAGCCTAACAGCACATGGATGGATCGGCCCGAAAACTTGAAAACATGGAGCCTGCTCACGACTTGGTTCCTGATGTTGAGTGCTTCGCAGCTCTCCTTGGCCCAGGAGCCGTCAAGCAAGGAGAAAACCATTCAGACCATCACCGTGAGCGCAAAATCCTTGAACGAAGGCCTGCTCCTGCCCAGCGTGAAGACGCTCAGTGGGGATGAACTCATTCAAAATCTGGGATCTTCCTTAGGGGAGACCTTGAACAGCCAATTGGGTCTGTCAGCCACGGGCTTTGGTGCGGGTGCGTCAAGACCGATCATTCGAGGCATGGAAGGCTCAAGGGTGCTCGTTTTAGAAAACGGCATGGCCATGAGCGATGTCTCCGGCCTCTCCAACGACCATGCGTTGGCCAACGGCCTGTCTCACACCAAAGAAATTGAAATTTTACGCGGCTCGGCCGCCCTCGTGTACGGCTCTGCCCCGGGTGGCGGCGTCATCAACATCATCAACGACAAAATACTCACTGAGCGACAAGAAGAGCTGAGCATATCGGTTGACTCCAAAATAAGTAGCGTCGATCAAGGCCAATCCCATGGCGTTGAACTGAGCTCGGGCTCGGGCCCCTTGGCGCTGCATTTGGAGGCCACAAAAAATTCAGCCAAAAATTATGCCATTCCCAACTTCAGAGAACTCGGGGGACCTAAAGCCAATTGGGCCATCAATGGCAATGCTCTGGCACAACGTCTTTTGCCCAATTCATTCTCCAACAGCGACACCTTGGGCGCAGGCTTGTCTTTGATCCAAGAGCACGGCTACACAGGGCTTTCCTTTGAACACTTCAACCATCTGTATGGCATTCCTTCCTATGAGGGCTCTCGAATTGACCAAGCCCAACAAAAATTTGACCTTCAGCATGTGTCAAAAAAACCCATGCCTGGCATTGAATCGATCAAGTTCAAGCTCTCCCGTACTCAATACAAACACACTGAAATGAGCGAGGAGTCGGTCGCATCGACCCTCTTCAACAACGACGCCTTGAACGCCAGACTTGAATTCGCCCATGAGCCGATCCATCAGTGGAGAGGCCTCTTGGGCCTGGAAGCGTCCAAAGGTACCCTGTCCGCCATGGACTTGCTCAAAGATAAGCACGCGGCCATTGTGCCGCCAACGCTTTCGACCTCCTTGGCTGGGTTTTGGGTTGAGGAAAAAAAATGGCAAGCCATGTCCATGGATTTAGGACTGCGCTTTGAGAGGAGCCTCAAAAAACCCAATACAAACGCCACTTACAGCGACTCGTTGGGCTCGGATGCAGAGAAGATGCCCGTACTGAACACCAAGGTGTTCAATCTTCTATCCGGCTCCAGTGGGTTGATCTTTGATGTCGCTACAGACCATGCCTTGGGACTGCACTACTCGCTCACCCAAAGGGCACCTGCAACCGATGAGCTTTTCGCCTATGGAGCTCACGACGCCACAGCCACCTTCGACATTGGACAAGCCCACTTGAGGGCCGAAACTGCTCGAAACATTGAACTGAGCCTCATGAAAACCAAAGGCTCCGTGCGCTGGAAAACCAATGTGTTTTACAACAAGATCGATGATTTCATTTACGGCACGCTCTTGGGTCAACGTGATCCACAAAGTGGTTTTGAAATCCGACAGTTCAATCAAGCAGCTGTGACGCAAAAGGGCCTGGAGGCCGAGATCACCTACCGTTGGAACATGGAGGGATCTTCCTTCAGAGGGTTCACAGACACTTCACAAACTCAACTTTTGAACGGACAGTACACCCCCCTTCAAGCGCCTGTCAGAGTGGGGCTGGACTGGGCTTACCGCGAGGGACCTTTGAAGACAGGCGTCTCAGCCAAACACGCCTTTGCACAAAACCACCTCGCCCCATCTGAAGTGGTGCAAACACCTGCCTACACAGATTTAAGTGCCTTTGCGTCCTACCACCAACGATTCAAGGGCGGTGAATTGAACTGGTTCATGATCGCTAAAAACATGCTCAATCAAGATATCCGATATTCAACGACGGTTGAGACCTTGCGTCTTTATGCGCCCCAACCCGGGAGAAACTTGTCTTTGGGTGTAAAGTGGTATTATTAGTGCTTGGTTTTGGTATAAATTTGACTGCGAAACCATCCCAAGTGGGGACCCTAGCTGATCAAATCAAACTTTATTGGGTAATTCAATCATGACCCTCTTCATGGCCTCTATTGAACAAGAGTTGAAAGAAATTGCAGCTGAATCTATCGGCTGGTTGCCCTTGTCACAAGGAGCGTACTTGCACCTCAGTTGTGATGGCAAAGAGGAGCGAGTGATCATCACGGGTGTGCCCGACGCAGGCATGGACGCCGAGAATGTCTTGCTGTTGCTGTGAATTTCTGGCCTGTTTTTGCATTGAACGCTTCAGTCGGGCCTAGATTTCAACCTCTTGCACGTTGTACCTAAAGAGCCACTCGTAGCGTTCTTTGACCCTCTCCTCGCTCCACTCTTTGTTGACATATTCAGCAGCACCCCTCGCATCTGCAAGGGCTGGATTGTGGAATCTTTTGGCGTTGGCGTTGGAGCCGTCGACCACTCTTGAGGTTCGCTCAATTCGCGCTTTCTCATAATGCTCAAGCGCTTGGGGCAAATGGGCGCTGAACTTTTTCAAGGCCCTGGACAAGACATACCCGTCTTCTAAGGCCATGCCAGCACCTTGAGCTAAAAAGGGCAACATGGGATGACAGGCATCTCCCAAAAGAGTGATCGAACCTTTTGTCCAAGACGGCATAGGGTCTCTCACCTTCAGGACCCATTTGTAAGGGGTATCGATGGCTTTGATGAGGGTTTGGATATCCTCATGCCAAGCCTTGAAGTCGTCAAGGCACTCTTGTGTTGAACCCTTTTCCGACCATGATTCAATCTCCCAGCGGTTTCCCTCAATGGCGCCTACAAAGTTCATCAAGGCCCCATTTCTGAGGGGGTATTGCACCACGTGAGCGCCTGGTCCGACCCAATTGGTTGCCACCATCTCGTTCATGTGCGAGGGTAATTTTTTGCAATCGATCACGCCTCGCCAAGCCATGATGCCTGACTGCCTTGCTTCATCATCACCGAAAAGAGTTTTTCTGATGATGGAGTGAACCCCATCGGCACCAATGAGCAAATCACACTCAACGCTTTCATGCCCCTCAAAGGAGAGAGCGACCAACCCATTCTTTTGTTCAACACCGCTGACTTTTGCATTGAGGACAATGCATGTTGGATCAATGGCATGGATTTTTTCAGCCAAGACCCTTTGCAAGTCTGCACGATGAACGGTCAAGTAGGGGTAGCCATACATTGACACAGCAAGAGCGCCCAAATCAAACAAGGGCCATGATTGACCGGTGTTCCATAAGCGAACCCTTTTGCCCTTCGTTTCACTCGCAATGCTTTGCATTTGCGTTTGCAAGCCCAATTGGTACAAAACACCCACAGCATTGGGACCGAGCTGCACACCAGCGCCAAGCTCTTTCAAGACCTTGGCCTGTTCATACACTGTGACCTTGAAACCTTGATTCAACAAAGCCAGTGCGGCTGTCAAACCGCCTAAACCACCACCAACAATAGAAATTCTCATTTTGAAACTCAAAAAAACAAATGGACACTAAGAAATTAAAGAAAGCAAAAGTGTCAGAAACTCCATTGTAAATATTTAAATGTACAGCCCACCAGGGATGCAAAAAGAATCACACGAATCACACTTTGTTTGAAAACGATCAAAGCCAAAAGACTTACCAGGAAAACACACGTCGCAAAAACATTCAATCCAGTAACCAAGCCATCAGGGACCAAAACATGAAGCCCCAAGAAAAAAGCCAAATTCAAGATCACGCCCACAATGGCTGCCGTCATGGCGTTCAAGGGAGCGGTGAGTCTTAACTGTTGATGTGTGGCCTCGATGAACGGGCCCCCAAGAAAAATGAACACAAACGATGGTAAAAAGGTGAACCATGTGACAGTGATCGCAGCAAGAATGCCCGATAACCATTGCATGTCCAGCCCCATGAAAGACTTCGCATAACCGGCCACAAAACCCACAAAGGTGATGACAATGATCAACGGACCGGGTGTCGTTTCACCTAAGGCCAAACCATCCAACATTTGACTTGGTGTGATCCATTCAAATGAAGTGACTGCGCCTTGGTACACATAAGGTAAAACCGCGTACGCTCCCCCAAAAGTCAACAAAGCCGCTTTGGTGAAAAACCAACTCATTTGAGTCAAGATATGGTCTTGTCCCAAACTCCAAACCATCAAAAGGATCGGTACAAGCCACAAGAGCAACCCAATCAAAGCAATTTTAAAAAGCTTGGTTTTGGCTATCAAAGCATGTTCAGGCACTGGCGTATCGTCATCGATGATGGCCCGCTCGGTAGAAATTTTGCTGGACTTGGCATGCGAATTCCAAGAAAAATAACTGGGATTAAAACGCCCACCCCATGCACCTAACAAGGCGGCAACCAACAAAATAAGCGGAAAAGGCGCATCGGCTTGGTTGATTGCCACAAAGGACGCCAGTGCAATCAACATCAAAACCCAGTTTTTAAGGGTTTTGATGCCAATTCGATAAGCCGCTTGAAACACAATGGCACTCACTGCTGGCTTGAGCCCCTGCAAAAGACCCTCCACCCAGCTCAAATGGCCATACACCATGTACAAGGTCGATAAAAGAATCAAAATCAAAAAGGATGGCAAAACAAACAAAACACCGGCCGTGATGCCTCCCAAGGTTCGGTGCATCAACCATCCCAAATAGGTGGCCAATTGTTGGGCCTCTGGCCCAGGCAAAACCATGCAAAAGTTGAGCGCATGCATGAAACGCTTGTCTGAAATCCATTTGCGTTTCTCAACCAACTCATGGTGCATGGTGGAGATCTGACCGGCTGGCCCACCAAAGCTGATGAAGCCCAGTTTCAACCAAAACTTAAAAGCATCCCAAAAACCAATTGAATCAATACGTTCACGGCCATCTTGTTGGGGAGAATTTTCTTGCATGAACTACGAAGGTTGGTGGTGGCCCATTTGGGAAGGCCGAAGGAGAACAGCGGCATGCGCCCAAAAACCAAACTTGGATCATATACGATTTGATGTCTAAAGGAAACGGGCTGCGCATGTTCCAGAGAATGCCCTCACCGCAAAGTTCTTTTCTTCAAGTGGGCGGCTCAAATAAGCAAAGCAGCTCAATAAGAATCAGTTATTTTTTACCGATCCGGTGTATCACACCAGGTTTTTTTCGCTTTGTATCTGATATTTGCATGAACTCAAAAAGTTCATAAACGCTCATTTCAAGTGCATTGGCAACGATTTCAATGGCATTGATGGTCGGATTGGACAATCCGTTTTCAATTCGACTTAGGTAGGTTTGATAAAAGCCACATTTTTCACTGAATTCGACTTGGGTCAGGCCCTTTTGACGTCTCAATTCTTTGATGCACTGACCTAGATGATAGTTGATAGATTTATTCACATGTGTAATGTGACAAAAAACACCAATTTTAGGAAAACACTAATTCATATAAACAACTTAATTTGACAATTATCAAAGAAAATTTTAAAAAATAGTATATATGTGTTAAAAAATAAAGACATAAAAAATAAAAAAAAGATGAACTTAATCAAATAAATTAAATTCACCCATGTGCACAAAGACTTAAAAAAATACTATACAAATTGAACGCAAACACTACCCAAAGGACCGAAATCTCCAAACAAGGTGTCCCCCTTTTGCGCAAACACGACTCTGGTGAAGGAACCCGCCAAAATGACATGGCCCGCCTCTAAGGTCACGCCGTGCTGACCTAACTTGTTGGCCAACCATGCCACGCCAAGTGCTGGATGACCAAGGACGCCAGCTGCGACCCCGGTTTCCTCAATGTCGGAATTTCTGTACATCAAAGCACTCACCCATCTCAAATCCACATCCGTGGGCTTGATAGGACGTCCACCCAAGACCAACCCCGAGGCGGCTCCATTGTCAGCCACCGTATCAAATATTTTTCGCTGATCCACCAAACGCGCGTCCACAATCTCGAGCGCAGGCACCACATACTCCGTCGCTCTCAAAACATCGACCAAGCCGATGCCAGGTCCCTTGAGATCGCGCCCCAAAACAAATGCAAGCTCGACCTCAACACGGGGTTTACAAAATCTGCTGTGGGGGACTTTGGCACCTTCAGCAATCATCATCGTGTCAAGCAAATGACCATAATCAGGCTCGTCGATTTTTGAAGATGCTTGCATCGCCTTGGATGTCAAGCCCACCTTGTGGCCGATCAACTTGGCTCCGTCCTTTATTTTTCGCTGTGCAACGATGGAACTGATCGCATAGGAGTCCTCAATTTGAATATGTGGAAACGTCTCGGATAAGAGCTTGGCCTGAACACAATCCCTTTCTGCTTTCATTAAAATGTCTGCAGCTTGCTCTTTCTCGTTTGGGGTCATCATAAAAAATCTCCTTGGATGTAGACGAATATTAAATAGATACTCGAGCATTTGATGCTCTAGAGACTAGAAATATGTAGTTGAAAACCTTGATTATATTCACGTGACCGTCAGAGCTGCCGAAGTGCAAAGGCAACATTTCAAACCACAACCTCTCTCCTAGTGTTTACCCTTGGTCACATGTTCTGACTGGTCAACTCGAGGCCTTTCTTTGAGAGGCGAAGGCCTAAAGGAAACCGACCAAGCGCAAAGAGCCATTAAGGTGATATATTTTGACCATCGACAGCATCAACCTGACACCCACCTCAAAGATGGACATTCGGCTCAATTCATGACGTTTACAGTTAAATTAAGTCCCAGCGGGCATACATTTTCTTGTGAAGAAGGCCAAGAGATCTTAAAAGCTGGCTTGGCAGCAGGCCATTTTCTACCCTTCAGTTGCCGCTCAGGGATGTGCCTGACTTGTAGGGGTAGCATTTTGAGTGGTCAAGTTGATCATGGTGATGCACATACAAAATATTTAAGTGAACACGACCGAGAGCAAGGTTTGACCTTGTTGTGCTGCGCAAGACCCCAAAGTGATCTGTTGATCGAAATTGAGGAGATGGATCCCCATCATGGCAACCAAGCTAAAAAAATGCCATCCAGAGTTCTGGATATCAAAACACCCGCCCCAGATGTAAAAATCATCACCCTCGGATTACCAGCCAATGAGCCCATTCACTTTCGAGCGGGACAATTCCTTGACGTACTTCTCAAAACTGGAGAGAAGAGAAGTTACTCTATCGCAAGCCCTCCAAAGGCTGAAGGGGTAAGACAATTGGAACTTCACATCAGGCATTTGCCCGGGGGCTTGTTCACCGATCATGCTTTTTCAGATCTAAAGCTCAGAGACATTCTTCAAATTGAAGTTCCACTCGGTAATTTCTATTTAAGACAAGAGCACGCCAAGCCCATCATCATGGTTGCCTCGGGTACGGGCTTTGCACCCATTAAATCCATCATTTTAGATGTCATTCATAAACAATTGGATCGCCCGATTCACTTGTATTGGGGTGCCAGAAAGAGGATTGATCTATACGATGAGGTTGGTGCTAAGCAGATGGTCAAAGACCACTTGAACTTGGATTTCATCCCTGTTTTAAGTGAACCAACGCCTGACTGCCAGTGGACGGGACGCGTTGGAAATGTGCATGAAATTGTGATGCAAGATCACCCCAATATGCAGGGCTTTGAGGTCTATGCGTGCGGAGCACCCGTGATGGTTGAAAAAGCAAAATTTGATTTTGTAGAAAGTTGTCATTTGAAGCCGAAAGACTTTTATGCTGATGCCTTTATCAGCATGGCCGATCAAATCAAATGAGAACATTGATGTGTAACTTACTCATAGGAGAAATATAAATGCTGCCAGAAAATTGCACCGTACAACCTCAAACAAGAACATCAGTGATCAAACCCTACTGTTTGAGTCACGGTACCTTGGAGGTTTTTAGCCTGAAACAGTCCAGAAAATTCTATGAAGAATTTTTGGGTCTTGAAGTGGTTCGTCATGGCAAGCCGGCAATGGTGATTCGTTTAGGCATGAGATTTCATGTCGTTTGCGTTGAGGTTGGCGATCAAATACATCCTGTGAGTCTTCTTAACCATTGGGGGGTTGACGTGTCAACCAGAGCCGAGGTCGATCAAGCTCATCAAAAAGCAATTGAATTCAAAGAAAAGTTCAACATCAGACAGGTTTTAAACCCACAGGAAATGCATGGGGTGTATTCCTTCTATTTAGAAGACTTGGACCACAACTGGTGGGAAATTCAACACTACCAAAACGGATTTCAACACGACGATTTCTTTGATTTTGGGGACCGTTTCTCCTCAGATGAAGAGGGCGATGCATCCAACTTGGATGAGTTGAAAGTCAAAAACTAACATTGAGAAGCTCCTTGAACCTCCCCCCAAAAGCCACACCAAATCAACAAAAATTGGTCAGACAATCGGCCAGAGCACTTGCAAGATCGCATCTTGTGACGGCCTTTGGACACTGCAGTCTTAGGCTAGACGAGCGATACATGTTGGTGTGCGCGCCCAAACCGATGGGGCATCTTGATTCAACGCACGATGGTGATGTGGTCAGTATCAACGATCCATTACCAGCTCACGTGCTTGGTGAAGTCCGAATGCACCAAGCCATCTACAAGAACAGAGGCGATGTTCGGGGCATTTGCAGAGTCTTTCCGCCCAACGTATTGGCTTTGGCCGCCATGGGTTTATCGCCCAAGTCAAGACATGGTTTTGGTTCATATTTTTACCCAGAAGTGCCCATGTGGAAGGATCCAGGACTCATCAGAAATGAGGAAGCGGCCCAAGGAGTTGCAAAAACTTTGGGGCAAGCCAGCGCAATCGTTGTGAGTGTCAATGGCGCCGTGAGCGTTGCTGATTCATTAGAGAAAGCCACCGTGCTTGCATGGTTTTTAGAAGATGCTGCTCGAGTTGAACTGGCTTGTCTTTCGGCGCAAAGACAGGACCATGTCACCTTTGAAACACCAGAACAAGCGGTACAACGGGCAACTTGGGTTGGTGCAATCGCTGAACGCAAATGGCAGTATCTCACACATGGAGATATAGAAACGATTTGATTTTTGCCTTGTTTGATCAATTCAATGCTTTAACTTACAAAGGTATCTGCTTATATAATGAAAGAACAAGCGTTTTTTTCTAAAAAAGTATAAAGTTCATGAAAATACTCATACTCCATGGGGTAAATCTCAATATGTTTGGTCAGCGTGACCCCAAACATTATGGAACTGAAACACTTGAAGGTATCACGTCTGCACTAACTGACCTAGCACATGAATTGTCAGTATCGATTGATTCCTTTCAGACCAACCATGAAGGGGAAATGTGCGAGCGAATTCATAGCGCTCACACGGATTCGACACAAGCCATTGTGATCAATGCAGGAGCTTGGACACATTACAGCCTCGCCATTAGGGATGCTTTGTCGATGTTGAGCATTCCAATCATTGAAGTCCATATGTCCAATGTACACGCACGCGAAGAGTTCCGTCACCACTCGGTGTTTTCTTCTGTGGTCAGAGGTCAAATTTGCGGCTTCGGCACTCAGAGCTACCTTCTGGGATTGAGAGCCGCGTACCATGCAGTCAAGCACGCGCCAACTTGATGCTTTACGTAAAAAGTAATTTCACACTTGCACAAAAATGAATTCTTCAATAAGATGAGAGCATTGGTGCTCATCAGGTGGTTCACATCTGTTAGTTAAACGGGAAGTTGCAAAGAAATTCACTCGCTTGATAATCTTAAGCAACGCTGCCCCCGCAACGGTAAAACGGACGAGTTCATGACTCGATTTCATTCTAAACCACTGAATGCTGTGAAAAGGCGTTTGGGAAGGTGAATGAACATATGTCCGTTAGCCCGGATACCGGCCAGTAAAGCACGGCATAAATTTTTGTACCGTTTACCAA
>Ga0114963_10001180_pt1 | contig 18040 bp, 14 predicted proteins | sample C_131016_EF_Meta_FD_87019 | JGI IMG/M metagenome (GOLD analysis project Ga0114963, IMG submission 87019) | Freshwater microbial communities from Lake Croche, Canada to study carbon cycling - C_131016_EF_MetaG | ecosystem: Environmental > Aquatic > Freshwater > Lake | place: Lake Croche, Canada...
GAGGTCGAGGAGACGTTCGAGAACTTCGAGGAGGAGATGCCGGAGCAGCCGATCGGTCCGCAGGAGGACATCACCGACGTGGTCGCGCTCCCCGACTCGGCGAACGTGGAGCAGGTGCAGGTGGTCTCGTCCGCCGCGGATCTCGACGCGGCGCCGCTGTCGGTCGAACTCACCGACTTCGGCGCCGAAACCGCCCCCACGAGCGACCTGCTCTCGAGCATCGGCGCGGTGGGGGGGCAGCAGGCCGGCGGCCTCGGCGGCCGCACCGACACCAAGATGCGGCAGCAGCTCATCCAGTCGGGCGGCGGTTCGGCGCAGAGCGAGGCCGCGGTCGAGTCGGCGCTCAAGTGGTTCATCCAGCACCAGATGCCCGACGGCGGCTGGTCGTTCGACCTCAAGGCCTGCCCGAGCTGCCAGGGGCAATGCTCGCACAGCGGCGACAAGGGCCGCGGCGAAGACCGCTGCGGGGCCACGGCGCTGGCGCTCCTCCCCTTCCTCGGCCGCGGCTACACCCACAAGGAAGGCCCCTACAAGAAGCAGCTCGAGGCGGGCATCGGCTTCCTCGCCGGCATGGCCGTGCAGGGGCAGGGCAAGTGCTACGGCAAGGGGGGCACGATGTACTCCCAGGGCCTCGCCGGCATCGTGCTCTCGGAGAGCTACGCGATGACCCGCGACAAGCGGCTGGCGGTGCCCGCCCAGGCCGCGCTCAACTTCATCATGAGCGGCCAGGATCCCAACGGCGGCGGCTGGCGCTATAACCCCAAGCAGCCCGGCGACACGTCGGCCGTGGGCTGGCAGTTGATGGCGCTCAAGAGCGGCAACATGGCGTTCCTCCAGGTGAATCCGCTCACGATCCGCAAGGCGATCGTGTTCCTCGACAGCGTGCAGTCGGACGACGGCGCCCAGTACGGCTACGACGACAAGTCGGCGCCGTCGCCGGCCCGGTCGGCGGTGGGGCTGCTCTGCCGGATGTACCTCGGCTGGAAGAAGGATCATCCGGCGCTGCAGCGGGGCGTCGACAAGATCGCGAAGGTCGGCCCCAACAACGACCTCTACTACGACTACTACGCCACGCAGATCCTCCACCACGTCGAAGGGCAGCGGTGGGTGGACTGGAACAACAAGATGCGCGACATGCTCGTGAACTCGCAGTCGAAGAAGGGGCACGAGGCCGGGAGCTGGTACGAGGGCGTCGACGGCGGCCACGGGGCCCACGTCGCCGGCCGGGTCTACTGCACCGCCCTTTCGACGATGATCCTCGAGGTCTACTACCGCCACCTGCCGATCTACGGGCAGCAGAGCGTCGACGAAGACTTCAAGGAGTAGGCGGCCCCCGGGAAAGTCTCCGCCGTCGCTCCAGGCCGTTTTTTCTCCACAGCCGTGCTGCCGGGCCGTCGTGGCCGGTCGATGAATCTGCGGCGGTGGCCGGCCGCTCGCGCGGGCCGTGTCGTGCCCCGCGGCGCGGGGCCGGCGGCGGCGGCCGGGCTTCCCGCGATCGAAACGGTCCAGCCGGCACGCCCGGCACATTCCGCCCAGAGCGTCCACGATGCCAGCCGATCCCCACGCGCGAGCCTGGATCGACCGCGTCGTCTCGAGTCCGGCCGTGCGGTCGGGCTACCTGAGCCTGGCCGGGCACCTCGCCGTGCTCGTGCTCCTGACGCTCCTCGCGATCGACCGCCGCCCGCCGCGTCCGGTGCGGCCGCTTCTGCTCTCGATGGGGCCGGCGGCGGAGGTCGCCGGCGCGGAGGCTGCCAGCCCGCTCGACATCGGCACCGATCCGGAACCGGAGGCCGCCGAGGCCGTGGCCGTGGAGGAGGGGCCGGCCGCGGTGCCGCTCCTGGTGGCGGCTCCGGAGGTGGTGGTGGAGGCGCCGCCCGAGGGCGCGCCCGCGGCCGGGGAGATGGGACCGGCGCTCGACGGCGCCGGAGACCTGGCGGCGGTCGTCGGCGTCGGCCCGGCCCTGCCCGCGGCGGCCGGCGGGCGGGCGCGGACGGTGTCGGCCAGACCCGGCATGCCGCGGCCGGGCGGCGCGGGGGAGCCCTCGGCCGGCGCGCCGTTCGCGGCGCGGCGGGCGGAGGCGCGGGGGCTCGCCGCGCGGGCCCGCGGCGGCAGCGCCGCCAGCGAAGCGGCGGTCGAGCGCGGGCTCGAATGGCTCGCGCGGCACCAGGCCGTGAACGGATCCTGGCAGTTCGACCTCGCCGGCTGCCGCTGCGACGGCGCCTGCCGCGACCCCGGCACGCTCGCGAGCTCCACGGCCGGCACGGCGATCGCGCTGTTGCCCTTCCTCGGCGCCGGCCACACGCACCTCGACGGCCGGCATCAGGAGACCGTGTCACGGGGCATCTACTACCTGCTGAGCCGCATGGAGCGCACCCCCAGGGGCGGCGACTTCTCCGAGGGCACGATGTATGGCCACGGCGTGACCACGCTCGTCCTCGCCGAGGCCCTCGGCATGACGAAGGACGACGCCCTCGTGCGGCCGGTCCAGGAGGCCGTCCGCTTCATCGAAACCGCGCAGGACATGCACAGCGGCGGCTGGCGCTACCTGCCGGGTCAGGCCGGCGACATCACCGTCACGGCCTGGCAGATCGCGGCGCTCAAGAGCGCCCGGATGTGCGGCCTCGAGGCCCCCTCGCCCACGATCGAGGCGGCCCGCCGCTTCCTCGACCGCGTGCAGACCCACGACGGCGCGGCCTACGGCTACCGCAGCCCCGCCGCGAAGCCCTGCACGTCGGCGATCGGCCTGCTTTGCCGCATGTACACCGGGTGGACCGCCGATCACGAGGCTTTGCGCCGCGGCGTGACGGCCCTGGCCAGGCCGGGGCCGTCTCCGGGGGCGATCTACCAGAACTTCTACCTGTCGCAGGCGCTCCTGCAGATGAACCACCCCGTGTGGCCGCGCTGGAACGCGAAGAACCGCGATCAGATCGTCGCCCAGCAGATGCGGGTGGCGCACGAGGCGGGCAGCTGGTTCTTCGCCGAGCACGAGACGGCGCCGGGCGGACGGCTGGCGCACACGGCCCTCGCGGTCCTCACGCTCGAGGTCTACTACCGGCTCCTGCCGATTTACGGCGCGGAGGCGGTGCAGGAGGGCTTCTGAGGGCCGGCCGTCTATACTGACGGGGCTGCGCACCGCGGGCGCACGGGCTCCGCGACCGATCCCGGATCCGCCGCGTCCGTGACCACCGGATGCCTGCCGCCCGGAGCGAGCTCCGGCGGCCTCCTTCCCGGCCAGCAGGAAACGCCGCGATGAACCTCGTCACCTACTCGTGGCTGGCGGTCGTGCTGGCCGTGGCCTGCGCCGCGATCGGCTGGCTGGGGATCGCCGGCTGGCTGGCGACCGCGGTGCTGCTGGCGAGCGTGGCGATGCACGTCGCCGGCAACGCGTTGGGCACGAGACTCCGCGACGCCACCGACCGGAGCCTGGCCCCGGACCGCCCCCGCGCCGTGCCGCCGCAGCCCCTGCCGGTCGCGGCGCCCACGCCTCTCGAGCGGCGGAGCAGCCTCGGCCGGCTCGTGCCCGTGTCCGCCGGCATCGGTGCGGCCTGCGGCGGGGTGGCGGGCACGCTGGCGCTGCTCTTCCTGGCCCGCAGTTCGCCGGCGGGCGCCCTCTTCGGCGGCGCGTCGAGCGCGGTGCTCGGGGGCCTGCTCGGGTTTCTCGGGGCCAGCTTCGTCGAGATCGTGCGGACGAGTCTGCGGGAATCGCTCGCCGCCGAACGGGCCGGGATGCGGCGGCAGCCGGAGCACCCCAGTCCGTAGCGGCCGGCGGGCCGCCCCTGCGAGGACGGCGGGGAGGATGGCACCCAGCGCAGGAGCGTGGTACAACTCCCGCTTCCAATTCAGCACGGTCCCCCCGTTTTCGGAGTCGATCCATGGCGAAGCCGCACCGCTCCCTCAAGAAGGCCAATCACGGCTCCCGGCCTGCCAACAGCAAGGCCCGCAAGGCGAAGCGCAAGCATATTCGCACCTGATCGGCGCACCTGATCCGCTTCCCCGACGGCACCGATGGAGCGAGCTCCGTGGCCCCGCGCGACTACATCATCCATCCGAGCAGCTACGACCTCGACCGCGTCATCGCCGACATCCACGAAATCCGCCGCTGGAACATGCAGCGGTTCGAGATGGAGCAGCTGACGGCGATCGTCCACGAGGACCATTCCCGCGGCCTCTGCGTGGGCTACAAGGACATCACGCGCGACGAGTTCTGGGTGCGCGGCCACTTCCCCGCGATGGCCCTGATGCCGGGCGTGATGATGTGCGAGTCCGCCGCCCAACTCTCGAGCTACTACACGCAGCGCTACAACCTCCTCGACGCCAAGGTCATCGGCTTCGGCGGCCTGGAGGAGGTGCGGTTTCGCGAGCCGGTGGTGCCGGGCGACCGGCTGGTGATCGCGGTGGAGCGGGTGCGGGTCAGGCCGAAGGCGATGATCGTCTGCCGCTTCCAGGGCGTCGTCCGCGAAAACATCGTGGTCGACGGCATCATCAAGGGCGTGCCGCTGCCGATGGACGCACTCGCGGTCGCCGCCGCCCAGCCGACAGGCTGATCGGCGGACCGATCAACAGGCTGATCGCCGGCCGCCGGCCGGCGGCGGGCACCGCGCTCTTCCCTTCCCACAGCGAGACCGGCCCAGCCATGCCGCGCCGACCGCCCCGCAAGCCGGATCCCGGGCTCGACCTGTCGCGGCACCTGCTGCGGCTCGAAGCGCTGCCGGCGCCGCTCGACCCGGCCGCACTCTTTCCCGGGCGGGCGCCGGTGGAGCTCGAGGTGGGCAGCGGCAAGGGGTTGTTCCTCTCGACCGCGTCGGCCGCCACTCCCGACCGCAACTTCCTCGGCGCGGAGATCAGCGTCGGCTACGCGCGGCTCTGCGCCGCGCGGCTGGCCGCCCGCGGGGCCGACAACGCGCGGATCGTGCAGGGTGACGCCACCTTCCTCGTCCGCGCCCTCCTTCCCGACGCCTGCCTCGCGGGCATGCACGTCTACTTCCCCGACCCGTGGTGGAAGGCGCGGCACCGCAAGCGGCGGGTGCTGTCGCCGGCGTTCCTCGAGCACGCCGGCCGCACGCTCTCCCCCGGCGGCACGCTCCACGTCTGGACCGACGTCGAGGAATACTTCCGCGAGGCCCTCGCCGCGGCCCTTGAGACGGGGCTCTTCGCCGAGCCGCGCGAGGAGTCGGCGCGGCCGGCCGAGCACGATCTCGACTACCACACCCACTTCGAGCGGCGCACGCGACTGGCCGGCGCGCCCGTCTGGCGGGCCGCCCTCGACCGCACGTCCACCCCGGCCCGCTCGGTGCGGCAGGAGCTTCCTCCGGCGTGAGTCCGCGCGGAGGCACGGCCCGCAACCGGTCCGCCTCTCACTGCACGGTCGCCGCCGCCTCGTAGGTGCGGCCCGGCCCCCCCTGCGCGGCGTCGCCGCGGCCCACCTGCCCGAGGGCCACGGTGTAGAGCCGCTCGCCGGCCGCGGTCGGATAGACGCCGGTGAGGCAGGCCTGGCAGAGCTCCGACGCGTCGAAGCCGATCGACCGCGCCACCGATTCCACCGGCAGGTAGCGGAGCGAATCGGCCCCGAGCCGCGCCGCCATGGCGGCCTGCACCTCGTCGGTGAGCGGCCCACCGCGCAGGAACGCCGGCGCGAACAGCTCGTCGATCGTCGACATGTCGATCCCGTAGAAGCAGGGGGCCACGATCGGCGGGCAGGCCACGCGCACATGGATCTCGCGGGCCAGCCCCAGCGACCGCATCCGCCCGAGGAGCACCTTCATCGTCGTGCTCCGCACGATCGAGTCCTCCACGAGGATCACCCGCTTCCCCTCGAGCACCTCGCGGAGCGGCGTGTATTTCGTCTCCGCCTTCTGCCGCCGGCTCGACGCGCCGTCGATGAAGGTGCGGCCCGTGTAGCGGTTGCGGATCAGCCCTTCCACCGACGGGATCGAGAGGCGGTAGGCCATGGCGTCGGCGGCGGCCTTGCTCGTGTCGGGCACCGGCACCACCACGGTGTCGGCGTCGATCGGGATCGTCTCGAGGCGGGCGAGCTCCTCGCCGAGCCGCTTCCGCGACAGGTAGACGCTGCGGTCGTCCATCGTGCTGGCGACGTTGGCGAAGTAGATCCACTCGAAGAAGCAGTGCGCCTGGCGCGGGCTGGCGGCGAACCGCTCCACCCGCACGCCCGAGCCGTCCACGATGAGCGCCGTGCCCGGCTCGAGCGAGCGGATCGAGTCGGCCGGGAAGCCGAGGTTGAGCAGGGCCACGCTCTCGCTGGCGGCCGCCACGAGCGGGCCCACGTGGGCGTACTCCATCGGCCGGATGCCGAGCGGGTCGCGGGCCACGATCATCCGGCCGCAGGCGTCGAGCATGGCGATGTTCCAGGCGCCGTCGAACCGCTTCGAGATGGTCGCCAGGAGGTCGACGGGGTCGGGATCGGCGGAGCCCGACAGCTCGTTGCCGATGGCGTGCATGATCACTTCGGTGTCGTTGTCGCGGGCGAGGTGGTTCTCGTCGTTGGCGAGGATCTCGGCCCGCAGCTCCATGTAGTTGGCCAGCTGGCCGTTGAACCCGAAGGAAAACCACTTCCGCTTCTGGATGTGCGGCCGCTCGAGCGGCTGCGCGTAGCCACGGTCCTCGGCGCCGCAGGTGGCGTAGCGCACGTGCCCGATGGCGGCGCGGCCGGTGTGCTGCGCCATCAGGTTCTCGTACTTGCCGCGGTGGCTGAGGCGGAAGACCTCGCTCACGCTGCCGACGTCCTTGATCGTCGCCAGGAGCTGGCTGCGATCGGGGTTCCAGGCGGTCATGCCGGCCGAGAGCTGGCCGCGGTTCTGGATGTCGAGGAGCATCCGCGGCACGAGCCGCGACACCTCCTCGGGCCCCTGGGCGGGACACAGCGGGCTCGTTTCCCGCCCCGCGAGGTGGTAGATGGCCGCCAGCCCGCACTCGTGATGCAACTCGCTCAAGGCGTTGGCTCCCCAGGGCGCCCGGCGGGAGTCCGTCATGCACGATGACGGGCGGCCGGGGTGCAGGCACCACCATGACTGCACTATACGGGCAGGGAGGCTCCGGCCTCAACCGGCGCACGCGTCGCCGCCGGTATTCCCGGCTGCGGCCGCGCGCGGCGGAGCGACGGGCGGCGGCACCGCGGGGCTCGAGTGGCCCCGGCTCCCCGGCTCACGCTACGATGCGGGCCGCGGGATCGCCGGGGCCCGGCCCGCCGGCCCCGCGCCGTATCCTTCCTGCGTCAGCCACCATGCCCGACCAGTCCCGCGCCGACATCATCTCGACGTCACGGTTGCTCGTCGTCAAGGTCGGCACGCGCGTGCTCACCGGTGCCGACGGGCTGCTCGACGACGCCCGCATCGAAGCGCTGGGCCGGCAGTTCGACGCCGTCATGTCGCAGGGGCGTCAGGTCGTGCTCGTCAGCTCCGGCGCCGTCGGGGCGGGCATGGGCCGCATGGGGCTCACGCGGCGGCCCCAGGAACTGGCCCACCTGCAGGCGGTGGCCGCCATCGGCCAGAGCTGCCTGATCGAGGCCTACGAACGGGTGTTCCGCTCCCGGGGCCGGCACGCGGCGCAGGTGCTGCTCGTGGCCGACGACCTCAAGGACCGGGCCCGCTACCTCAACATCCGCAACACGCTCCGGGCCCTGGTCGACTACGGCGCCATCCCGGTGATCAACGAGAACGACACGGTGAGCGTGGAGGAGCTGCGGACGTCGTTCGGCGACAACGACCGCCTGGCGGCGCTCGTGGCCACGCTCCTGGGCGCGCCCCTCCTCGTGCTGCTCTCCGACGTCGACGGCCTCTACGACCGGCATCCGTCCGACCCGGCCGCGACCCGCCTGGCCACCGTGCAGCGCATCGACGCGGCCGTCCACGGGCTCGCCCGCGACCGCGCGGGCGGCCTCTCGAAGGGGGGCATGGCCAGCAAGATCGCGGCCGCGGGCATCGTCACCGAGGCCGGCGGCCACTGCATCATCGCGTCGGGCCGCGACGACCACGTCCTCGAGCGGATCTGCCAGGGCGAGCCGGAGGGCACGCTCTTCGTCGGCCGCGAGACGACGATGCCGGCATGGAAGCGGTGGCTGGGATGGTCGGCCGACCTCCGCGGCAGCGTCGCCGTCGACGCCGGGGCCCGCGAGGCCGTGGTGGCCCGCGGCTCGAGCCTGCTCGCCGCCGGCGTCACCGGCATCGCCGGGGCGTTCGCGGCCGGCGACGTGGTGGCGCTCGCGGGCCCGGACGGCCGCACCTTCGCCCGCGGACTCGTGAACTATTCCGTGGAGGAGCTCGGCCGGATCGCGGGGCTGAAGACCGACCGCATCGCGCCGGTGCTGGGATACTGCCCCTACGAGGAGGTCGTGCACCGCGACAACCTCGCCGTGATCTCCCGCGACGACGCCGTGCCGGACCGCGCCATGCCGGACCGCGTCGAGCCGCCGACCTGAGCCGACGCACGCATGCTGACGGAAACCCTCATCGTTCTGGCGCTGATCCTCGCCAACGGCTTCTTTTCCGGCGCCGAGATGGCCATCGTCGCCAGCCGCCGCGGCCGCCTGCGGCAGCTCGCGGACAAGGGGGACCGGTCGGCGGCGATCGCCCTCGACCTGGCGTCGAACCCCGACAAGTTCCTGCCGACCGTGCAGGTCGGGATCACGCTCGTCGGCACGCTCGCCGCGGCCTACGGCGGCGACCGGCTGGTGAGCGACATGGCGGCGTGGATCGCGGCCCACGCGCCCCCGGCCGTGGCCGCGGCGGCGCGGCCGATCGCGCTGACGCTGTTCGTGGCGACGCTGTCGTTCGTCACGCTGCTGCTCGGCGAGCTCGTGCCGAAGCGGCTGGCGCTGCGCCGGGCGGAGGATGTCGCCCGCTTCGCCGCCCCCGCGATGCGGCTCTTCGCGCAGGTCGCCAAGCCGCTCGTCTGGGCGATGGGCGTCTCCACGTCGGCCGTGCTCTTCCTCCTCGGAGCCCACAAGCAGGAGGGGCCGACCGTGTCGGTCGACGACATCGAGCACCTGCTGGAGGCGGGCCGCGCCGAGGGGGTGCTCGAGCCGGTGGAGCAGGCCGTGGCCATCGAGGCGCTGCGGCTCGGCGAGCGGACGGTGCGCGACATCATGCGGCCGCGGATCGATCTCGACGCCATCGACATCGAGACGCCGTCGGGCGAGGTGCTCGGCGCGATCGCCATGGCGGGCTACTCGCGGCTCCCGGTCTACGAGGGTTCGCTCGACCACATCCTCGGCTACGTGTCGCTCAAAGACGTGCTCCGGCACAACTGGATGGGCTGGCCGATCGAGCTGCGGAAGATCATGCACCGGGCCCTGTTCGTGCCCGAGACGATGCCGCTCGACCGGCTGCTGGAGCTGTTTCAGAAGGAGCGCAACCAGCTCGCGATCGTGCTCGACGAGTATGGCGGCACGGAGGGGCTCGTCACGCTCGAGGACGTGCTCGAGGAGCTCGTCGGGGAGATCCACGACGAGCACCGCCGCGACGGGGCGGAGTTCGTGCAGCGCGACGACGGCTCCTGGCTCGTGGACGGCGGCGCGGGCGTGGAGGACATGGTCGAGCGGCTGGGCGTCAAGGTCGATCCGCTGCCGCGCGACTACTCCACCGTGTCGGGGCTCGTGCTCGCCCAGCTCGAACGGATCCCCGCCACGGGCGACACGCTCTCGTGGCAGGGCCTCGTCATCGAGGTGGTCGACATGGACGGCCGCCGGATCGACAAGCTGCTCGTGCGCCGGGCCTGACAGCCCGTGGAAACAGTCCTCCAGGACTTTTTCCCGGCACGAAAGCCTCCGGTTTTCACGGGCGCCGCGCTCCCGTGATCGCATCCATGCGACCGAGCAGGCTGTTTGTCCACAGCCTGCCGACGGCCGCACGGAACGTCCGACACCATCCGGCGGCGCCCGCAACCCGGTCAGGAGCCCGGTTCGGCCGGCTTGAGAATGTCCGCGAGGACGAAGTCCTTCGGGAACGGCTCGTCGAGCTGCTCGAGCAGCTTGCGGTACTTGTCGATCACCTCGTTGAGATCGTCGCGGAAGATCGAATCCTCGCGGAGCACCTTCGAGCCGTCGAGCACCTCCCGCCACGACGCGAACGCCTCCTCGAAGGCCTGCCTGGCCGTCTGCAGGCGGGCGTTTTGAAACTCCCGCTCGCCCCGCCACGTGGCCTCGCGGGCCTTGAGCGCCGGCTCCGTCACCTCGGCCTCGCAGCTGGCCCGCCAGAAGTTGAAGTTCACGATCTCCCGGTAGCGGTCGATGATCTCGGCGGTTTCCTTGGCCTCGACGAGCTGCTCGAGAAGCTCCTTCGCCCGGTCCCGCGCCGCGGCGGGGGCGTCGCGGACCACCATCGGCCAATCCACCCGGGTCGCCTCGGTCGCCGCCTTCGCGAGCTTGTGCTGGGCGTCGCTGCGTTCCAGCGGCGGCACGTCGAGGGCGGCCGTCTCCTCCGCCGTGAGCGCGGCCCGCTTCTGCTCCGCGAGCGCCTTGAACCGTCCCGGCAGGAGCTTCTCCAGCTCCCCCTCGAGCGCTTCGGCGCGGGCCAGCTGATCCTCCCGCATGCCGAGCCGGATCGGCACGTCCCAGGTCGTGGGGATGTCCCGCAGCGCAAACCGCCGCATCTCCTCGCCGGCGAGCTTCCAGCCGTCGCGGGCCTTGTCGCCGAAGACGCCGTCCTCCTCGAGCGCCCGCGCGTAGTTGATGCCGCACATCATCGGCTCGCTGTGGAAGATCAGCGCCGTGGTCTTGAGGGGGGCGCCGGAATCGGCGATCTGCTGGCCGGCGACGTACTTCTCGCGGCCCACGAGCCAGTTGTCGCGCTCCGGCAGGGTGCGGCCCGGCCGGTCACGCTCGTGGAACTCGTCGTCGGCCTTGAACAGCCGCCGATACTGCTTCTTCTCGTCGGCACGGCCGACCTTCTGGCCGATGAACCAGCCCATGCGGCCGAGCAGCCGCGGCTCGCGGGTGTTGAACCCGATGCCCTGGCGGAGGAACTCGATGCCCTTCATCACCCAGGCGTAACGGTCGCGGTAGTTGTCGAACTCGACCGAGATGTTGTAGGAGAGGTTGTGGGCCTGAAAATCCCAGACGGAATAGAAGTTGGGCTGCAGCTTCGTCATCTGCTCGAGCACCGCCGACAGGTTGGTCCAGTCCTCGACCTTCTTGTAGTAGTTGGCCCGGTCCCAGAGCAGCGTCACGGCGACGTTCTTGAGCCCCAGCGTCGCCAGCCGCATCGTCTCGCTGGTGGGGTCCACGTCGCCGAGGTTGGTCTGCGACAGGCCGTACCGCTCCCGCAGCGTGGCGAGCTTGCCTCCCTTGTTCGTCGAGTCGGCCGGCTGGCTCAGGGCCGAGATCGGCACGAGCAGCACGGCGATGCCCACGAGCGCCAGGAGCGTGCCGGGCCGCAGGCCGAGCCAGGAGCCCTGGCCCTTGCGACGCCCCCCCGGCGCGGCGGGACGGCCGTTCCCGCGGGATCCGGAAGCCATGGAAGAAGACGATGTCACGAAGCCACCTCGCGTGCCCGGAGGAAGAATGCCCCGGCGATGAAGAAGGCCAGCAGGTAGCCGAGCGTCTCCATGCCGTGTTCCGCGATCAGGTCAAAGGGAATGTCGAAGCCGCCCGCCACGAAGTCGCTCGTGCCGAGCGACCCGAGCGACGGGAAGAGGCCCGCCAGCAGCCGCATCGGCGCGAGCAGGAACGTGTCGATCGTCTTCATGAACTGTACGGCCGGCGTCGACTCCAGTTCGACCGTGATGCTCGCCTGGGTGACGATCCGGTAGAACGACTCGATCGGCCCGCCGCCCGGTGCGATCGTCGAATCGCCGGTCACTTGGCTCTCGAAGAGCCGCTGGATGAACTCGCGGAACTGCCCCACGAGGATCACCGACAGCGTGGCGAACAGGGCCAGCGGCCCGCTGAGGAAGGTGCTGAACATCACCCCCATCGCGGTCACGAGGAGCATCGAGAAGAGGATGCCCAGGCAGCTCTTGGCGTAGTTGAGCGCGAAGGTGCCCGCCCCCGCCCGGAGGAAGAAGTCGGCCTGCGCCACGCCGTAGTACTGGGCCGGCTCGAGGCACTGCAGGATCACCTCGACACTGCCGTCGGCCACGATGTCGCCGAAGAGGTCGATCTGCCGCGTGCCGCCGTCGGTGGACGTCGTCACGAGCTTCCGGGGGATCAGCAGCGAGTCGATCGTGAACTCCCGCGCCGTGAAGTAGAAGGGGTCGCTCTGCAGGCCGCTGACGGGGTTGCGGACGCGGATGCTCCCCTTGATGCCCCGCTCGATCTGCCCCTTGTGGGTGCGGAACACCCGCACGGTCATCTCCAGCGGCAGCCCCTCGGCATGATCCCGCTCGGCGACGCCGTCGAACTGCCAGATCGCGGCGGCGAGGGTGCCTCCCTCGATGTACTGCCGGTAGGCCCACTCCGACCCCACGCTGATGCCCTTGGTGCTCGGCCGCCCCTCGCGATCGAGGAACCGCAGCCGTCCCCGCTGGGGCCGCCGGGCCTCGAGCATGCCGTCGACCGGCCCGATCTCGTACGACCGGCCGTCGGCGGCGCGGGTCACGCGGTGCCGGTGCCCCTGCACGGTGTCGGTCCAGCCCGCGCCGTCGGCGTTGAGCTCGAAGCGATGGCGGTGTCCCCGATCGAGGTTCGTCCGCCCCTCGTAACCGGTCAGCGTGCCCGCCACGTCCCGGATCTCGACCACGTCACCGGCGACGACGTCGTGGCGGTGGCTCACGCTGCGGACCACGAAGGCCCAGCCCACGAGCGCCATGATCGCCAAGAGCGCGGCCCCGACGAGCGAGAAGCCGAGGATGCGGCCGAGCACGATCTCGCCGGTCCGCACCGGCTTGGTGGTGACCGTCTGGATCGCCTTGGCCTTGATGTCGGCCGGCAGGCTGAACACCGAGAGCACGAGCGTAACCAGGCAGACGAGGAGGTTCGTCGCACCGAGGATGAAGCCGAGGTAGAGCCGGCCGGGATTGACGCTCTGCGGGTCGAGGAACCAGCCGGCGAAGAGCACGATCAGGAGGAAGAGGCCGAGCGCCACGAGCACGTTGCGTCGCAGCGACTCCTGGATCGCCAGCCGCGTCAGCGCCCAGACGCGGCTCGGCGAGGTGCCCGCGAGGTCGGCCAGGCCGGTGAGCACGCCCCGGTAGACGCGGTCTCCCGCGGCCAGCGGGCCGTAGAGCACGGCCTGGAACACGAGCGACATGAACAGGGCGAAGACCGCGACGAGGCCGCCCGCGAACAGATACCACAGCAGCGCCGGCCCGATCCAGGCGGCGAACTTCGGGATTTCCTCTTCGAGCACCATGGCTGCGGCTCACCCTCCCTGCGCGTGATCGGTGGACTGCTGCCGCGCTCGCCGGCCCGGCCGGGCCTGCGTGTCGCGCACCACGTCGAGAAAGAGATCCTCGAGCGTGGTCCGCGGATTGCCGATCTCGACGTCGGTCCTCCCGTGACGGGCGAGCACCGCGCGGATCTCCTCACGGGCCTCCGGGGAGAGCCCCTGAGCGCGGATCTGCGTGACGTCGGTGACCCGCAGCAGCTCGTCGACGCGGCCGAGCTCCTTCAGCTCGCCCTGGTGGAGCACCGCGATCCGGTCGCAGACGTCCTCCACGTCGGCCAGGAGGTGCGAGCAGAGGATCACCGTCTTGCCGGCGTTCTTCAGCTCGATGATCAGGTCCTTCATCTCGCGGGTGCCGATCGGATCGAGGCCGCTGGTCGGCTCGTCGAGCACCACGAGCTCCGGGTCGTTGATCAGCGCCTGCGCCACGCCGATGCGCCGCGTCATGCCCTTGGAATACTCGCGGAGCTGCCGCTTCTTGTCGCGGTCGAGCCCGACCCGCTTGATGAGCTCGTCGGCCCGCCGCTTCCGCTCGTCGGGGGGCATGTCGAAGAGCCGACCGTAGAAGTCGAGCGTCTCCTCGGCGTCGAGGAACTTGTAGAGGTAGGACTCCTCCGGCAGGTATCCGATCCGCTCGTTCTTCGACACGTCGGTGGCGTCGCGGCCGAACACGAGCGCCTCGCCGGAGGTCGGGAAGACGAGGCCGAGGAGCAGCTTGATCGTCGTCGTCTTGCCCGAGCCGTTGGGGCCGAGGAGGCCGAAGATCTCCCCCCGACGGATCTCGAGGTCGAGCGGCTTGAGGGCCACCTTCTTGCTGCGTCCCCAGAAGTCGCGATAGGTCTTGGAGAGGTTCCGCGTTTCGACGATGACGTCGCTCTCGCCGCGGTCCGCGCGGGCCGCGGAAGGCGTGACTGCATGCATGCTGGGACTCGCTCCTGGTGTCACGGTGGTGCCGAGGGGGCTGACTGGGTGGCGGTTGGGGTGATGCTTCTACGCGGGATCGGGCCGGATCGCCCGGCCGAGTCTTTTTTCCGGTTGTTTGTGGTCGACGCGGGGCCGCGGCCGACCGCTCTCGTCGCCGTGTTGTGCCGCGATGGCGTCGTCGCGTCGGTGGCCCGACGGGCGGCGGCATTCGCGGCTCAACCCCCGCAAGTGACTCCCCTTCGTTTTACCGCCCACGGCGAAACAGTGTAGGGGGACGCGCAAACCCCGCAGGACAAGGGTGTTGTGTGTTTTTGGTGAGCCGGCGGCCCCCGCCCCGCAGGCCTTCAGGCCCCGCCCCCTTCCCGATCATTGACCTTCCCGACCGTTGACGCCCACAGCCGTGTCGCTAAAATCCAACCGCTGAGGCGACAATGAGAATGAGTCTCATTTTCGGAACGTTCCTCACACGCCTGCAATTCACGCTTCTTAGGCCTGTTTTCGCCCACACCGTCCATCCCGCCCGAGATCAGCCGGCCCGTCGATCCTGCGTCGTCGCAGCCGGGCCGCTTCGCCCCCCTGCTCCACCGTTCTCCCGCTTCAGCGTTCTCCTGCTTCACGGTTCTCCCGGATTCCCAGAGGACAGCCTGCTCATGAAAGCGCACCGCCCGCCTGCCGCGTTTGCCCGTGGGTTCACGCTCGTCGAGTTGCTCGTCGTGATCGCGATCATCGGCGCCCTGGTCGGCCTGCTCCTGCCCTCGGTGCAGGCCGCCCGTGAGGCCGCCCGCCGGTCGGCGTGCCAGAACAACCTCCGGCAGTTGGGCCTGGCGATCCAGAACTTCGAGAACGCGACGAAGGCGTTTCCCCCGGCGTCGTGGGCGGTGTCGACCAGCGGCGATCCCTGGGCGGGCCAGGCCCGGATCCTTCCCTACATCGAGGGCGACACGCTCTTCCAGAAGGTCGATTTCACGCAAAACTACAGCGCGCTTGCCAACAAGAACCTCTTCCCCCCCAACGGCATCTCGGCGGTGAAGGTCGACGTGCTCGTCTGCCCCAGCGACATCAACGCGCGGCCGCGACTCGACGCCGCGGGTGTGCCCCAGCATTTTCCCACGAACTACGGTCTGTGCACGGGCATCTTCAAGGTCTACGACCCCGCGACGAAGACCGACGGCGGCACGGCCTTCGCGCCGTTCGTGCCGCTCCGTCCCCGGGCCTTCACCGACGGCCTGAGCAAGACGCTCGCGCTCGCCGAAGTGAAGGCCTTCACGCCGCGGTCGCAGGACATCGCGGGGCTTTCCGACCCGCCCCCCGCGACTCCGGCGGCGGCGGCCGGCCTGGCGGATCCGGCGACCTTCAAGGACACCGGTCACACGGAGTGGGTCTGCGGCCGCACGCTGCAGACGGGCTTCACGACCGCCTTCCCGCCGAACACGACCGTCCCCTACACGCACACCGACGGCGGGAAATACGACATCGACATCTGCGGCAGCCGCGAAGGGCTCAGCGCGACGGTCGCCACCTACGCCGCCGTCACGTCCCGCAGCCATCACGCCGGCGTCGTCTCGGCGTCGCTCATGGACGGCAGCGTGCGGGCCGTGTCGTCGAGCATCGACGGCGGGCTCTGGAAGGCCCTGTCGACGCGGGCCGGCAACGAGACCACGTCGACCGATTTCTGATCGGTCCGAAGGCGTCGCGCCACCACGCCCCGGCGACCTGGCGGCAGGTTCTGCCGTCCGCCCGGCCCGCGGGAGATGGCGGCGGTGGGCGGCACCGCTTCAGCAGGGCCAGGGCTTCGACCTCGGCTTCCATCGTTCCATGCCGATCTGGTCGAACCGTTCCTGAAGATTCCGCCGCCGCGCTGCGTCGATCACCCGCACCTCGATCCACTCGTCATGGCTGGCTTTTGCCGCCAGACCCGCATCGCCTTCGAACAGGGCCAGGTCCCAATAGAAGTAGAGCGACAGGGCGAGCAGGGCCTCGACGCCCGCGCGGTCTTGGCTTTCGAACACGTGCCCTGGTGCTTCGTGCAGCGCACGCCCTTCGCCCAACGACGACCGGTAGCCTCGAAACAGCTCGAGGTTCTCTCCCGACGGAAAGACGCCCCACTCGGTGATCCACAGTAACCCGGGCTGGGAGAACGTGATTTCCGCGACGATCGCACGGGCCACGCAGGTCTTCTTGCTGCTGTCGGCCGGAACACCATACGCGAGCGTTGCATCGCCACTCGCCGGGTTCGTCAGCGAAGCACCGGGGCAGTGCTCATGCACCCACGCCCGGCATTGTTCGTCCGAGATGCATCGCATGCTGCGTCCACAACCTCGTCTTGCCCGTTGCGGCAGCAGTTTCGTGGGGCGACCTTGCCGACGAACCCGATTCAGCCGTCGGGCGTGTTGATGAGATGCTGCAGGCGGGCGGCCCAATCAGGGCACGACGATCGGCCCGCGGCAACGCCAGATCAGTTGGCGCCGGCCGCGGCGGCCGACACCGATGCGGACGACGACACCGCTTCCGATGTCACCGACTGCGACTGCGACGGCGGCCCGGCGGCTTCGCGTCGGGAAACCTCTTGGGTGACGAGCGTCACCATCCGATGCGCGGCCTGCAGCTCCGTCACCGAGAAATACGGCTCGTCGGGCACGCCACCGGCATGATCGATCTTCTCGGCGGCCAGCTTCTCCCAGGAGAGCCCGTTGGCGAGGTGCCAGGTGGCGGCCTGCGCCACCTTCTGCGGGATCTCCCCGCGGCCGAGCGTTTCGAGCACGAGCGCGAGCCGGGGATCGGAGGAATAGGACGCGACCCGGCCCACCTTGTAGGGCTGCCGGCTGTTGGGCTCGGGCTTGCCGTGCTCGAGACACACGGTGGCAACCTTGAAGACCCGGGACCGCTCGGGGGGAATCGAGAAGGCGCCGCCTCCCATGCCACCGCCCCCCATGCCACCCATGCCACCGCCACCCATGCCACCCATGCCGCCGCCACCCATGCCGCCGCCGGTCGCCTGACCGCCGCCGCCGCCGCCGATGCCACCGGCACCGAAGCCGCCGCGGGCGCCACCGCCGCCGCCGCCCATGCCCATCTGCGCGAGCACCGGCACGCCGGCGAACCCGGCGGGCATGCGGAGCGTGAGCGGACGGCGCGAGAGATTCACGACGATGACCTGGGCCGACCGCGCGTCGTTGGGGATGTAGCGCAGGCTCACGAGGCCCTGGTCCTCGGCCTCGAAGATGTCGGGAGCCGATCCGGACGTCGCGAGCGACCGCTCAGCCGCGGCCCGGCGCGGCTCGGCCGCGCGGCCCGACGGAAGCGCCGCCACAAGCAGGAAGGAACCGACCACCAGGACCAACGCGCGTGCCATGACTGCCTCGCTGCACCAGGAAACCCGCGGGAGATGGCGGCCGCGCGAGCCCACGCGGACCGCGGCAAACGCCTCCCGTCAGACCATTATGCCTTCGGGTTCAGGGCGGGGCGAAAACGCCCGCATTCGCCTGCTGCATCCGCCTGCTGCACGTGGCGGTGGTGCCGGTCGCACCGGTCGCACCGGTCGCAGGGGCCTCGCACGCCCGCAGACGCCGCGCCGGCGGGGCTGAAACCCCCCGCGGGGCAATGCTCCAGCGACGGCGACGGCCAATTGCCAGGCTGTGGACACACAGCCTGCACGGCCACCTAGCAGGCTGTGGATAAACAGCCTGCTGGATCGCAGGGATGCGATCCCGGGAGCGCAGCTCCCGTGAAAACCGGAGGTTTTCAGTCGTGGAAAAACGTCCGGAGGACTTTTTCCACGGCCA
>Ga0114963_10001186_pt1 | contig 18017 bp, 18 predicted proteins | sample C_131016_EF_Meta_FD_87019 | JGI IMG/M metagenome (GOLD analysis project Ga0114963, IMG submission 87019) | Freshwater microbial communities from Lake Croche, Canada to study carbon cycling - C_131016_EF_MetaG | ecosystem: Environmental > Aquatic > Freshwater > Lake | place: Lake Croche, Canada...
ATCCTCCTAAGGAATCCATATCAGTATACACTATGCGTTCCAGACTCTCCAGTTAATTAGTGATTCATCCCACACATAGCCTGCGCCATCGGTAGGCATGTCAACTGGCGGTACAAAGTTAGCCTTGGCATCACTCCATACCCAAGACGGATACGGCTTAGGACCATAGAACAAATCTTTTTCTGGGTCATAAATCATACCTATGCCAGCGTAATTCCCGCGAAGGGGAGTGCCACCATTAGTATGTGTATTTTGAAAAGTGTTATATGAAGTTTGAATCCATGTGCCACCAAGTGCGACATCATTGGCAAGATAATCTTGCCCACGGTGTTGCTGCTCATCAGGAACAACAAGAACTCTAACTACTACATTGTCTACAATTTCTGCAAAATGTGCCATTATGGTGTGTACCTCACAATTACAACTCCTGAGCCTCCCGCTTTACCTGAGTGGTAAGTTCCACCAGGACCGCCTGAACCTCCGCCTCCACCGCCACCGCCTGTATAGGCAGTGCCTGCAGTACCATCAGCGCCAGATGATTCACGGCGACCACCTTGACCGCCACCACCAAGACCACCTGCCAAACCTGAACCGTTAACGCCACCAGGACCTGTACGACCAGCGGTTCCACCGCCACCGTAGTATCCACTATCTGCGCCTGTGCCAGTTGCTGTTGCATAAGCAGAATAGGTATTAACGCCATCGGCACCAATGCCCACATTTCCGCTTCCACGGGCTGTAGATGGACCTGAGGCTCCGCCTCCACCACCTGAATAAGAAGCACCAGATGAGTTAGAACCATTACCGCCTAGACCGTTACCACTTGCAGTTCCGCCAGTTACGGTGTTGTAAGAACCACCACCAGCGCCTGAACCACCGTTAAGGTTTGGAGCAGGAAGGCTTGAGTAGTACGCAGTACCACCACCTTCTGCATATTGACCAGCAGTTGTGTTGTTATTAAATACTGAGTCGTTACCCTTGCCACCAGCAGAAGGATAACCTGTTCCACCACCGCCTACAGTTACAGGGTATGTGCCAGCAGGCAAAGTTTGATTCGTGCGTAAAAGTACGCCACCTGCGCCTCCGCCACCTCCGCCGTAATCTCCGCCACCGCCACCGCCTGCAACCATAAGGATATTAACAGCAGTAAGAGGGTAAGTAGAAACGGTTAAAGTACCAGTGGCATTAAACAAACGATATATGTAGCCACCAGAAGGATAGGCAGTGCCTCCTGAGGCTGTGCCCTGTGGTGGAGTTAGATGCCCTGATATTCCAGAGGCAACAATGCCTTTAATTATTGGTGTCATTAGGCAATATCTCCCACGATTGTAACCGTAGGTGAAGCGCCTCCTGTTTTGTAGTAGACGGTAGCACCTGCGTAGGCTGCACGAATCTTAGGCGCTGCTGTTGTGGCACCAGTAGAAACAATAGTAACACCTGAGCCAGCAGAAAATGTCACTTGTCCAGCAGCATCTTGAAGGATTGTAATGTTATCTCCCGCAGCAAATACGCTTGGTGGAACTGTGATAGTTACTGCTGATGCTGATGTTGTGGTAACAATGTTGTTAGCATCAGCAAGGGCTAGTGTGTATGTTGTACCAGATGTTGTACCAGTAGTTGCACGCTGCTTAGATAGAGGTGTTCCACCTGCTGTTGAGCCATCGTGTACTACTACGGTTTTTTTATCGGTATCAACTGTTAGTTCACCCAACAGACCAGTGAAGGTTGAGTGGGCAGAAGTTGTACCCCTACGGCGTTGAAAGGCAAATGCCATTATACTGTTCCCCAATCTGAGAGGCTAACCCACGAAGGAGCGGTTCCATCTGTGGTTAAGAAATATCCAGCACTACCAGTTTGGGCTGGAAGTCCTGTGTAGTACGAACTGTATGTAATGGCAGTCGTACCAATAGTAATTGTTCCTGTTGATGAGTTAACAAAAGTCTTACCAGTGTTAGTTGTTCCACCAATAGTAAAGATAACATCGCCATTAGCCATTTCGCCAGCAACGCTGTTATCTGCATCTGAGGCACGGGTTAATACCCAAGGCACTGAACCGCTGCCAACAGTAGTTAATGTATAGATACCATTTTGTAATTGTGTTGTTTGGTCTTTAATAAGCACACGCTGACCAATGGTTACTGTTTGTCCATCAAGCGTGCTAAAAGCACGGTTAGTATCAGCAGTAAGAGTTGCTCCTACGCCAGCAGTGCCATTGCTGTAAACAACCGAAAGGTTGCTGACCGAGGCTGCTACTACTGGAGGGTGAAAGTTAATGCCTGCTACAACTAAATCTACATACTGCTTAGGAGCAGCACCTAGTGCGGTTGTTGGGTTAGCATTAAGAATAAGGTTGCCAGTCATAGTGCCACCAGCAAGGTCTAATTTACCACTGACTGCAGCCGATGCTGCTGCTGCAGCGGTGCTTGCAGATGTAGCAGCACTTGCAGCGCTTGTGGCTGCTGCCGTTGCAGATGCTGCAGCGGATGTAGCACTGGTAGCAGCAGCCGTTGCACTGGTTGCTGCGCTAGTTGCTGATGTGGCTGCAGATGTGGCTGAGGTTGTTGCTAGATTAGCATTATATTTTGCAGAATAATCGCTTCCGCTTACTGGAGTAACAAGTTGTATAGCCCAGTTGCTTGCTGTGGTTGCGCTGTTAGCAGCGCTAGTTGCGCTAGTTGCAGCACTTGTAGCGCTCGTTGCTGCTGCTGTAGCCTGGGCTGTAGCCTGGGTTACTTGTGTAGTAATACCAACATAAGTATCTGAGGTTGTATCAGCATCTGCAATACTACCCATATCACGAACAAGTCCACGACCAGTTTGGTCAACGATTGCTGTGTAAGAAGTAGCAGCACTTGTAGCACTTGTTGCTGCACTTGTGGCAGAAGTTGCTGCTGAGGTTGCACTTGTTGCAGCAGCAGCAGCACTATTAGATGCTGTAGTTGAATAGCCAGCGATAGTTGCTACAGATGCAGCAGCAGAAGTTGCGCTTGCTGCAGCAGATGTTGCACTTGTGGCTGCACTTGTAGCACTTGTTGCTGCATTAGTTGCATTAGTGACGGCAGTGGCTGCAGAGCCTGAGGCTGTGGTAGCAGAACCAGCAGCAGCAGTTGCTGATGCAGCAGCCGATGTTGCAGAAGTTGCAGCAGCACTAGCAGAACCAGCAGCAGCAGAAGTAGAAGCAGCAGCAGCGGTAGCCGAAGCAGCAGCACTTGTGGCACTGGTAGCAGCAGCCGTTGCGCTACCAGCAGCGCTTGTAGCGCTAGTGGCAGCAGCGGTTTGAGAAGTTAATGCTGATGATGCAGAAGTTGCTGCGCTTGTGGCTGATGTAGCAGCGCTTGTAGCGCTAGTGGCTGCAGCAGTTGCATAGGCTGCATTAGTAGTAATCAATGCATCTACATAAGACTTAGGTGCAGCCGATGATGTAGACATACCAGCAGATGAAAGACCAGTAATAACTGGGCTACCTGAAATGGTAGGGCTAGTAATTGTAGGGCTGGCAATAGTTGCAGTTGTTGCAGTTACTGTGCCAGTAAGCGTAGCACCATTGACCGTAGGTGTTGTGAGGGTCTTACGAGTAAGGGTTACTGATTGGTCAGACCCAACCACTGAACCATCGCCCGATGCAAGTCCGTGCACATGTGAATCAACACCATTAAGAAGTGCTGAGTCAGCATCATAACCACGGGCTGCAATGTGTGTCTGCAGTTCTTTGAACTCACGAGCAGATACACCGTGGCGTACAGATGTACCCGCAGAGTGAGCAACTGCTTGTGTTAAATCTTGACCACGGACAACAGTAAGGGTAGTTCCCGCGATTGCAGTTACTGTAACTACTTCTTCTTTGTTGGTGTCTGGTCCAAGGATTAAAGTAAAGGGTACTGTGCTAGGAAAACCGCTGACAGATACAACAGCAACGGAGGTTGTTGTGTCACCTGTCGCTGCTGATGTCATTGAACTGACAAGCGTTGTTTCAATCGCTGTTGCGGAGTAGTTCCGCTTCTTAGTACCTGGGTCGCCTGCTGCCATGGTTTACCTGCTATCTCTGGTAGTGTGAACGAATAGGGAATTGACGGCGCTGGTTCTCCGCCACTTCGTTAAGACGAGTTGTGTATACATTAAACAAGAAGCGTGCTGCGTTCTCACCGCTTCGCGCTCCACGCTGATTGTCAAGCACATCTGCTTCTGCAGATAGGGCACCCAAGCGTGATGGGTCAAGGAAGGAAATCATACGGAAGGCTGCGCCATAGACGACAACATCTTCTGCATAGTCAGGCATCTTTGTAGTAGTTGCAAACTCTTGGCTTGCAGCAGTTGGAGTAATATCAAAAATTGTTGGGCGTGCTGAGTAAGCCACATTCACAGGACGACCAGGAACTACTGGTGAGTAGATACCAAGGGAGTGTCCAAAGTTAACACCATCGCCAAAGGCTGCTGGGTTAGCAACACGGTCTAGTTGCCATGCACGAACTGGTAGCCATTCTTTAGATGGTCCAATTACTGAGTGGGTTACTGACAAGATATTCTGTACTTCGTCTGGGATGTCATAGGTTGTGCGTGCTGCAATGTAGTTGAACTGGTATTGCTTGACAGCAAATACCTGTGGGTACATAGCGTTGAGTGTGTCATTGATAGCACGCTTGATTTCATAGCGTGGGAACAATGGGGCAACCATTACTCTGTCGGAGTTAGAGTGGGCTGCTGCAATAGTACCGCGCTGTCCACGACCCCATGGGGCAAGGTTAAGAATGTTATCAATGTTGTTGGTTGAGTTAACATACATAATCTCATCGCCAACTTGTACGAAGCCACGGCTAACTACGCTTGCATCATTAACTGAAATGCTAGTAGTTGATGCATCAGTAGCAGCAGTAAGCCATGTGGTTGATTCCATGTTAAGGCTGTAGCCGTGAAGGAGTGTATCCACACGGTCAGTAATTTGTTCAAGGGTACTCACAGATTGATGCTCCTTAAGGCTGATACTGCAGACTTACCAGTGGTACCAGCAAGTTCATTACATACTGCATTAAGACCTTTAAAATCTGCAGGCGAACGAGTAGAAGAAGCCTTAAGATTCAAAGCATGTACAGTCTCATAAATATATGAAAACCCAGCCCACTTGCATGCTGCTGCTGCTTCTTCAAGAAAAGCAGTACGGGCTGGATATGTTCCGCCATTGGCAAGCCTATTTAATTCAGCAACGAGTGTTGAGCCTTCGTAACCTGTAGCCATAATTACTTACCCTTCTTCTGTGCTGCTCTCATGTTGTCCACAAGATTAGGATATTTTCTGCCAGCCTTTTTAGCAGCAGCCTTGGCTGATGCTTTAGCAGCAGGTGAAAGTGGTGTAGATTTTTTATTAGGGTTTGGTTTATTCCATACTTCTTTTTTAGCCATTACCACTTCACCTTATCTGCCCAGTATGCTGCGCTCATCTTGCCTTTAGCAATGTTTGTTGCATGGCGAGCCTTAAATGATTTCTGTCGTGCGGTAGGAGTATGGTCGCCAGTGACACCCTGTTGACCAAAGCGAATAGTTTTAATCTTGTCGCCTTCTTTAGCCACAACTACATGTGACTTTGTTGGATGACTTGGTGTGCGCTTTGGTTTATTAAAACCTGCAACTCCTGCTCGCTTTAGTCTTGGGTCTGTCATTACTTGCCCTTCTTACCTACTACCTTTTTAAGATTTGGATTAGCCTTCTTAGCAGCAGGAGATGCACTGCGTGCACCCGCTGCAAGGATTGCTCCTGCGTTCTTCATTGGGATACCTTGCTTCTTTGCAATACTCTTTTGAGCAGCAGCAAAGCCCATCCCTTTCTTAGCGACCGCCATTACTTTTCACCGAGAGTAGTTGGCTTATTAACTGCGGGAGCAGGGATACCGTAAGGGTTAACTGTTCCATAGTTGTCATCGTTGTTGACTGTGTTAGTCCCACATCCACATGTAGCGCACATAATTACTTGCCCTTCTTCTTCATAAGCATTGCCATACCAGCCTTAGTTTCACGAGCCTTTTCAGCCTTAGATTCTGGCTTCTTCATTTCAGCCTTCTTGATTTTTGCTGGTTCTTTCTTTTCAAATGCTGCGTATGCTGCCTTCTTTGATGGGGCAGCCTTCTTCATTGTTGCCATTTCGTTCCCCTTTTGTGTGATTACCTTGACATCCCCACCAACACTTATGCAGTAATCAGCGGAAATCTTAATTGCCCTGCGTGCTGCAAACTCTGCAGCCTTCATTGAGTTCTTACTGAACCCAGTGGCTAATGCACCAAGTGCTAATGAGCCACCGCTACCTACTGCATATAAGCCACGGTCATCTCGTGACCACATGTATTCTTCATCTACTTCATAGATAGTTCCATTAAGACAGATGAGTGCATCAAAGCCAGCGTTTGGGTCCTTGTTCACATCAGGTTCATAGCCATGTTCTTTCATGGCATCGCGTAACGAAGGCAATACCTTTGTCTGCATAAATGCATCAAGTGGCATTGTCTTAATAATTTTTGGTGGTATCCATAGAAACTCTGCTATGTTGCCAGAGATGGCATCACCTGCAAAGGCAAATACATAGTCACCTTTGCGTACTACCTTGTCTACACCTTTGGCATAGTATGGCTTGTCATCATAGGTAGTCATGGAATCTGCTGCGATTACCGCCCAACCTTTTCCCTGAATACCTACGATGGCAGTCATCTTTACTCCTTAAATCCACCCGTGTTTGCATCAAAGGCTTTGCCAGCCTTATCTGATTTTGTTCTTGCATCTTGCACTGCACGCAATGATGTGCCTGCTGGCTGTATGCCTTCTTTTCTTGCTGCCGAATATGCGTTAAGTTCTGCATCCCATTTTTTCTGGGGCATTGCCTTATTTGCTGCAGCATCTCCTGGGGATAATTGGAGTGTGCCTAACTTGCAACCAAAGCATCCTTCAACAAACTCTGGATGCACTTGTATTTGATGTAGTGTCATATCGCTGTTATGTAATCTCCGTATACGCCACCAATGGAAGCGTTGGTTAAACGATTCTTTGTGGCTTCGTCAATAATGTATGTGTGCCCACCAAGATAGTGCTCGGTAGAATTGGCTATGTCAGTTTGAGCAGGGAAGCGATATGTAGAGTATACCCCGTCAACCATTAAGACAGAAACGCCACGGTGGATGCCATAGCGAATAAACAATCTGTCCCAAGCAATCGGTGTTTCCTTAACCGATGGTGTAACAAATTCATATTGCGCCATGATTCCTCCTTATAGGTGTAGAGAGAGGGCGAGCGAACCCGCCCCCTCCACTACATTTAAACTATGCCTGGATTGAAGATGAAGATTCAATACGGTACATAGCAGCCTCACGGTAGCGAGAGAAGCCAAGTACGCCGTACCATCCGATTGGACGGAAACGCATCAAGCGGTCAACGACTGGTCCGATAACAACATTTGGTTCCTGTGCAACAGCCTCAGCAAGAGCCTGCTTACCAGCAACGATTGTGCGGTAGACGGCTGTTATTGGAGTTACTGTTACGACAGTTGTTGCTGTTACTGCAGCAGTGTGTACTGTATCTACAGTGATTGTGGTTGTTGAACCAGATGTAACCAAAGATGTAATCTTTGCACCTGATGCAATACCTGTACCTGAAATCTTATCTCCTGCTTCTGCAGAAGTAGCAATTACAGATGTTGAAGCCACACCAAGTGTAACTCCTCCTGATGTACCAGCAACAGTCACTGCTGTTGTAGCAAGTGCTGACTGGTCTGCACCGTCTACGCCACGGTACATACGAGGAGTTTCAACAAAGAAGGCTCCTTCAAATGTTCCGATTGAGCCAGCCCAGAACTGTCCTGTGCCTGTCTCTGCGTACTTGTGCATGTCGTTCCATCCACCAACGCCTGTTTCTGCGCGGAGGTCGTGTGAAACTTCTGGGTGGATACCACACCAGTAGAGTGAACCTTCGCGTGGAACAGCCTTGTTTGAACGCAACTTAGCAACTGTCTTACGGATGTTAGCAGCAGAGATTGTATCTGTTGCTGTAACTGTAGCAGTTGATGTGCGTGCTGTTGATGATGCTGAGTAGATAACATTTGTACCCTGGCGTAGAACTTCCATTGCAATCTTGTCAATAGAGTCTGCCATGTTGTAAGCGATGATGTCTGCAACTGCAGGGTCAACATCTGAGAGTGAGAACAACTGTAGTTTACGGGTAACGAGTGAAGCGTTGCCGTATTCAGCAAGTGTTACTGAAACAGTTGTTACATCTGATAGTGCTACTGCATCTGGGTCAGTTGTTTCTGATGAGAGTGCAGCGGTTGCTGGTGCAAGGTCATTGTAGAGTGAGAATACAACGCTTGAACCTGGCATTGCTTGCTGAGCAGGGCGCTTGTCTGCTACTGAACGAATCAGTGGCTGAGCACGAAGCGCGAACTCAACATAGCGGTCATAAGCAGTTTTTACTAAGCCTGCGAGGGCTGAGGAATCTGTATATGCCATGTAGTTCACCTCCTGGTGATTGGTAGTTGTGTGTTAGTTGTAAACTTGCACACCCATAATGGCGCTGAGTTCATTGGCATCCTTGGCATTGGCAATTCTGTTTGCAATATCTTCGTCATAGGCTGGTGCCTGTGCGCTAGATACCACATCATTGATTCGCTTCTGAGCCTGTAGCCCTGGGTTGACAGGAGCAGGCTCTGCTGCTTCTTCTGTCTTAACTCCGAATACATCGCCCCACTCATTGAGCCAGTTTGATACTGCTTCTTCCGTAGGTTCAATATCCTGCGGAATGAGGGCTGCGACCTTGGGGTTAATACCCTTTGTACTCAACACATCTTTTACGGTGCGCTGACGGGTCTGAGTTTTCAAAGTAGTCGCCTCTTGTTCAAGTTCCTTAAGGCGCTTTTCAAGTGTGCGGTTTACTTTGCGTAACTGTTTGACGACATCTTGAGGTCCATCCTCAAAATCTAAATCGTCATCTTCGTCATAATTGGTAGCCATCTACCTATCTCCCTTTGTTAGTTGTATTCGCAATCCACAAACAAGGTTCGGGGAAACCATGTTGGCTATTGCTACCAGTCTTTTACGCCCCCCTGGGCTGGTCTATCAGGGTGGGGATTCTTTTATATTCCGCTAGATTCACGGAGGGAGTAGTTGCCTACGCCTCCACTGCCAGCAAAGCGAGCCTGTTCACGCATAGCACGCTGTTGTGATTCAAGAAGTTTTTGCTGGTCATTATTAAGGATTGTTGACACTGCTTCGGTATCGTTATATTTGCCATCTTCAATCTGAGATAAACGAGATTGAGTTGTAGCCAATAGACGAGCCTTGCCAAACTCTTGCTTAAGAGTATTAAGGTCAGTGGAGCCTGTGGCAGCAATGAAACTTTCAGCAGCAGCCTTGTCAATATCAAACTTATATGTCTCAGCAGCAGCACCAATTTCAGAAGCGCGTACCTGCTTGTTAATAACATCCATACCCTGCTTAGGGTCAAGGAGATAACCAACAGCACCTGCAGTATCTACGCCATAATAGTTATGTAGAGCAGCAAGAACATCAGGGTTCTTCTTTACATGGTCCACTGCTAACTGGACACGATTCTCAAACTCAGTAGGTGATACTTCATTGGCAATATATGTAGCCAACTTTTCCCGTGAGCCAAATGTCTTTTCATCTAATCCATAGGCACTAAGTACCTGTGTATATCCGCGTTCCATTGAGATATATGCAGCCTCGCTGACTGCTCGGTTATTAGCAGCAAGCGTTGCCATACCAGGAAATCTATCCTTGTATGCCTGTGTTCCAACAAGGTTAATCTTAATCTGTGCTGCAGTTAAATCCTGCTTAATATATCCATCAATAGTATCTACCAATGAATCAAGTCCTGCAAGTTTAAGAGATGCACGGAAATCTTCAATGGCTGTAGAAACATTAGCCTGGTTTAGTTTCTTTTGAGCATCTGCAGCAGCGGTATTCTGTTGAAGTAAAGCATCATACTTTTGTTGCAAAGCGTTAATGGCAAGGTTATTGCTATCATTCCCACCGCCACTTGAGCCACTACCAGAACCTCCGCCACTTGTGGCTGCGGGGGCTGGAAGTTTGTATAGTTGCCAATCACCAGTTGCTACTCCACCTATCCACTTATATTCATATCCAGCGGGAGCGGTTGGTTGATTTGCTTTCTTTGCAGCACCAACATCATAAGCAGCATTTTGTGAAGTAAGAAGGTCACCAAGGCGTGTACCTATAGCAGCGGTAATCCCAGTACGAGTATTGGTTACTGTTTTAGCATTAGCAGCAGCATTAGCAGCAGCATCTGCTGCAGCATTTTGTGCAGCAGTCTTTCCTTTTTCGCCTTCACCAGTTAATGCTGCTAAAGCAGGTGAGTAAAAACCTAGGTTACTATCTTCTTCTGTTGCTCTAGCCATTAGCCCATGAATCCAAACTGCTTCATTAAATCAAGCGCTGTATTTGAGTAGGTTTCTTTGGCGTTCTTTGTAGTCTGCCATAGTGGGTCTTGCTTAACTAACTTAGTAAAGTCAGCAAAGGTATTGGCTGTGCCTTTATCTTTGTTCATAACTTTATTCATCAAGTCATTCCATGTAATGTTAGTTGGGTCAACCTCAAGCAAAGCAGACATCTGATTACGGTATGAACTTGTCACATCGTAAAGAGAACGACCTTCTTTAAGAGATGCAGCAAAGGCTGGGTTAGCATCAATAGACTGTTGCTTGATATTGTTAAGATACCACTGTGCATCTTTGCCATCTTGTGGATTAAGCAAGTCACGCTGGATTGTAGTCAACTGATTGTTGTCAAGTGCCACGCCATAGTTAAGTGCTTGGCGCTTAATCTGGTCTACATATCCACCAAGTTGTCCACCACCAGTAAAGATAATATCTGACTTAGCAGCAAGATGTTGTGCTAGTTGGTTATCATCCCAACCATTCTGCAATGATTGAGCAGCAAGTTCTTTAATTGCAGCCCTGTTATCAATTACTTTGCCAGTAACTGGGTCAATGTCATTGACTTTAATACCAAGCATTTCCATCTTTGCTTGAATTGTGTCAACCTTGTTAAGCATTGTCTGTGCAAATGTTGCAGCCTGGCGTGGGTCATGGGTATCTAAAAAGAATTGGCGAAGGGTTGGAAGTGTTTGTGACCACCAAGTAGTATTCTTGAGGGCTTCCATGAATGTGGCTTCTTTCCAGCCACCAGCCTTAGCCTGTGTAATAAGGTTATCAATCTGAGCCTTTTGTGTAGGGTCATCAATACCAGTTTTAAATGTAGCCTTAAGAGCATCAACCCAAATACCTTTAGGGTCGGAATCTGCAGCAGTACCTACTGGCGGGGGAGTTTTTACACCAGGTGTTTTAGTATCAGGAGTCTTTGGCTTAGGCTCAAGCACAATACCATTGTTATATTGCTTGCCATCTTTAGTTCCAGTAAATGCTTTACCATCTGCAGTTAATGGACTTTCAGTTGTGCCAAGACCAACATACTTAACAGAGCCAGCACCTGGCTTATTGCTTGGTGATGCCTTACCATCAAATGCATCTAGCGCTGCCTGAGCCTTTGTTTTATCCGCTGCAGTACCATAGTCATTAGCACGAGTTACATCATCAACAAGTTTCTGTCGTTTACTAACAGTTTCTTTTGCTTTTGTAGCAGTACGAGCAGCAGTAGATGCTGCTTCAAGTTCTTTAATGCGTGCGTTAGTTGCATCTAAAGCAGCCTTATATTTATTGTAGTCGGCAGAACCAACTTTAAGGCTGGACAATTTGGCTTTGATTTGTTCTAAGCCAATGTAATTCTTTTTTAATTCATCTTCTGGAGTAACTACATCTGATGGGAAATAAGGATTATTTGTGTCAGCCATTATTGACGAGTTCTCCTTACATCTGCTGCTACTTCATTATAGATAGCATCTAGGTACTTGTTATCTTCACGAGCCTGATATTCGGGTGATTGCATGACTGCATTGGTTACAGCCTGTTGGCGTGCGTAGATACTTGAATCTGAGGACTGAGCCATGGCAATGGCATAAGCCTTTGCATAGTCATTACCCGTAGCGTTCTTTCCAAGTAGTTGCTGGAAAACAGTTTGAACCACATAGTTGCCTTCGGCTGGTGTAAAGATGGCACCGCCCGTGCCACCCGAACCACCTGTATATCCAGCAGCAAGTGTTGTAATGTCTGGAGCCTTATTGCCTGTATTCTTTTTTGTATCAGGCGTTGTTGCTTTCTTATCTGTACCAGCCATTAAATTACCACCGTATCATTTGCGAAGTAACGATTAAAGAAACTTTCTGTTTCAGGAGAGTTTGCAATTAACTGTGTTCTGTATTGGTCAAGTGCATAAGCAAGGTCGCCATTCTTTTTAGCAGTAAGACTGCGTGAACCGCCTGCTTTGTAGCGCTTTTCTAGTTCTGTTTGAAGTTGCTGACGGACATCTAAGTAAAGAATCATATTCTTAACTACAGTTCTGTCGCCATTCTGAGCCATCCACTTAGGGTCTTGGGTGGCTTGAAGAAGAATCTCTGCACGGCGTGCATACTTAGCGCGGTCAGGGGCTGCATATTGTGAATACCAATCAAGGTTATTCTTAGCCTGCCACTGTAACCATTGCTGTTTAGCCCAGTTAATCTTCTGCATTTCTGGAGCAGTATCAGAAGTTATGCCGTTCTGAATCTTGTAAGTATTGATTTGCTTTTGAAGTGCTTGGAACTCGGTCCAGCCCTTCTTGATATTAGCCTCAGTTGTAATCTCACCAGCAGTACGGTTCTGTAGATAGTTAGAACCAGCGCCTGGAGCAGAGCCATGGCTGTACTCCCATTGATACGCAGCCTGGCTAAAGGTGTACTTATTATCGCCATCATTAGCAAGGAAGCCAATAAGTTCAGGGTCACCTTTGCTCTGTGCTACAGACATAAGGTTACTGAACTTCTTTAAGTTGCTTACTGTGCCAAGGCTTGGCTCAATACCACCTGGATTCTTTGAAAGGCTTACTGTTGCCTCAAAGTAATCTGGGTACATCTTAAGGAATTCAGCATCAGCCTTACCAATAACGCGGTGAGGCTTGCCATCTGGACCTACTTCTGTGTAGTCAGCGTACTTCTGCTGTAACTGTAGGTACTGTTGACGGTAGAAGTCAACCTCAGGTGACACAGCAAAGGGCATTGTTAAAGAAGTAAAGGCACGAAGCAAGTAGAACTTGTTGGTGCGGTCTGTAACTTCCTTAACTGTTGGTGCATCTGTACGCTCACCAGTATTAAAACGATATGTTTCATAACGGAGCATCTGATTAAAGGTACGAACATAAAGTTCGTCTTTCTTCCAGACAGTTCCAAGTCGCCTGATGACTGGAGGTGTGAACAAATCTGTTGCACTCTGTGGCATACCTGCTGGGAAAAATGTTGATAAAGCATTTTCTAAAGAAGGTTGTTGCTTAAGAATCAAATACGCAGGCAGTACAGCAAATGGTCCAACGCCTGGGTTACCTGGCTGACCCTGTGTAATTACATCAAGGCTTGACAAAGGTATGCTGATATTTTTAAATGAATCTTCAACGATTGGTCGCCATGATTTAGGTAATGAGTCAATGAATCCTTGAGGAACGCGAACGATTAGGTTAGCGTTGCCACCAATCTTTGTAGCATCCTTAATCTCATTGCCGTTCTGGTCTACAACCATCTGACCATTGACAACCTGTGCGATTGTACGGGCTGTGTTAGCAGCAATCGCTGGGTTCTCTGCAACCATTCCACCCCAACGCTGTGCGGTATTTTCAAACGCTGCGTAAAACGGAAAGAGCAACTTCATTGTCTGGCTGGATGATGCACCTGTACGGCGCACGATTGTAAACAAAGTCTTTTCAACTTCTGTGCGAGACTTTTCACGAGCAGCGCGTACTGCACGGTTAAGTTCTTCGGCAGTAAGTTCTTCTCCGCCCTTCATCGCTGACATAGCAGCAATGTTTCGGCGTAGTTGCTGGTCATATACAGCGCTTGCCAATGGGTGACGAGCAAATACATCTTCTGGCAGTGAGCCAAGAAAACGCATGACACGGCGATTGATTGTATCAATGATGCGCTCTTGGTCCTTGTATTCTTTTGATGTAGTTACAAGCAAACCGTTAAGAGGTGTTAAGTTTTCTGGTGACTTACCAAAGCGGTCAATAAGAAACTTCTGTACTTCTCCACCAGTAAGTGGCTTACCATTGGCTTTCATGGTTGTAATCATGTCTGCTGTTTCAGCATCTGGAAGATAAGCCTTAACAGCACCACGAGTTGTACGAATCTTCTTTAAAAGTTCTTCGTCTCTTTCGCCACCCTTAATTGCGGTAAAACCAATTCCATTGCCAACACGAGTGTAAGTATCATTGGCATAGGTGCTGCCCTCGTTTGTCTTAAACCAGCGAAGGATAGATTCATCGTTTGCGCCTTGAATAATCTTTTCAACCACTGGGTCCATTTCGCCCGTTTCAGGGTTACGGAAGTGCATGTTGAGTATATTTGCCCAGCCCTCAAAGTAACGGGGGTCAGACGGCTGCACAAGGCGTACAGAGCGGGAACCTATGCCAGCGGTAAATGCCATCTCCTGTGAGGAAACCATGGCGTTCCATGTCTGCTCGGCAGAGGTGCGACCAAGGAACCATGAGGCACCTTCAAAAACTTTAGGCAAAGTGTAGGTATGACCATTGGCATCAATCTGATTAGGAACAGTTATCTTCTGTGTTCCATAACCAAGGCGTTGCTTGACAGCCATAGATTCGGCAGCATCAATGCGAGAGCCAATGCGTGTAGCCATATCATCCATGTGAGCATGTGATGTTGCATACATGCGTGAAAGATTTTCTGCTGCATCTTCAATACCATTATTGATAATGGCTTGGATATTATCTTGATGGTAATAAGGAGACACTGGTATATCTCTTAAGCCAGAACGCTGTTGGCGTGCAAATGTTTTACGAGCAGCACGGCGTTCTTCTGGCGTTTTAAACTTTTGGTCTACTGGAAGTACGGCACCTTGTGTCTCATCCATCATTGCTTGAACAGAGCGCTTAACCTCAGCAGTACGACCCTTGCCACCAATAGCCTCAGGTAGCGCGATATGTGTAACTCCGCCAGCCTTGCGGTCATCTGGGACAACCATGCGACCGTATCCGTTTTCACGCATGTACTTATAGATTGGGTCGTTCTGGTCTTGCCAACCTTTAGTCTTTACCCAAGTATTAAAGTTAGATGCTTTGTTTTCAAAGAGCGCTTTAACATCTGCAGGAATTGCTCCCCAAGTTTCGCTCTTACTTCCAAGGCGTGTACCAAGTGCTTCGGTTGAATTCCATTTAAGTAGGTTAAGTGGCTTGCCATAGACACGCACTGGCTCAACATTTCCTGGACTATAGTTAACACGGAATACTGGACGGTGTGACCAACGGTCTTTACCAAATAGTGTTACTTCTGCTTCATCGGTTTCTGCAGCAAGAACCAAAGTATTGTAATCAATGCTCTTAACTCTGCGCCAGTTACCTGCAGCATCTTTCATTTCTACTTTGCGACCTGCATTAACTGCATCAATCATATCTGCTTGCAGTTTAAGATTAGCCTCATCAAGAACGCCTTGGCGTTTTTCAGTTGGATATGCAGCCTCAGGTGATTCACCTCGGCGCGCTTCTGGTACTCTGCCAAGGCGACCAGGACGACCAGTCTTGGTTGGAATGTACTGTTCAACAGAGTGATATGTACCGCCTTCTGCATAACGGCGTGCAACGCCAGGTGATGCAGATAATGCAAGCCCACGAGATGAATCAATGTTCAAATCATTGGGTGAACCATGGTAAAGAGTATGTGACTCTAGGTCAGCAAGTACACCTTTAAGGCGCTTAATTTCATCCTCAAATGCATACTTCTGTGCAACTTCGGTTGGGATTGCTGTCTCTCCTGTGATGTCAGAAGTAACAGCATTAACAATTCCTTGAACTGTTTTGCCAACTCGTGAGCCTTCAATTTCTGCAATACGCTGTGATACTGCATCTGCAAGATATTGCTTAGACTGTTCAATAGAACGCAACTTGTCGCCCTCTTGAGCAAATTCATTTTGCATTACCTTGATGTCATCACGGCGACCAAGCATTACATTTACATGGTCTGACAAACGAGAGAAGCCAACCTTACGGTTATTAAAGAAACGGTCAACCGCATCTTTACCGCCTGAGGCAACAACTGATGGCAAAGCAAAGCCCTTAGCCAACATAGATAGTTGTGCTTCTGCAAGGTTACGAGTGGTGTAACCAAGTCGCATTAAGACAGAAGTTTTAAAAATATCATTGATAGTATCAAGGGTAGCAGCACCGCGAATACCACGGATAATTCCGCTTTCAATATCTGCGCCGTCAAGAAGTGTTGGCAAAACCTTCATGTGTGCATCTACGCCAAACTTTAACTTGCGTAGGTCTGCAATGATGACAGTGTTTGCTGACTCGCTGCGAAGAACTGGAAGGCTTACTGCATGCTGTAGATGGTCACCTTCAAAGTATGAGATGAACCCTTGGTCCTGATGGCGCTGGATAGCATTGGCTCGGCGTACATCGTAAATCTGATAGATGTCCTTGAGTTGCTTCTCAGTAAAGTTTGGAAACAAATTGTTGATTGCACCTTGCTCAGCCTCGGCAATTACCTTAAGGCGCTCGCCAGGTGTTTGTGCTGCAAGGTAGTTATCGGCATGAGTACGAGCCTCTGCACCAAATGTACCTTTTGACAAATCATTTGCTTCACGAAGAAATACATTGAAGTCGCGGTAAGAGTTGCCATCGTTAACATTAAAGACACCACTTGGGCGTTCCTCGCTAAAAAAGTTAACAACTCTGATTGCTGGGTGCAATGAAGTCTTTTGAATAATAGTTTCTGTTGGCTCACCAAATGCGCGTGCTGCTTCTTTTTGTGCAGCCTTGATTGCGCCACCCTTGGCAAAGCCACGCTCAAAACCATATTTAAATTCTGTACCACCAGTAGCAACTTGATTAAGTGCAAGGCGATAGCGAGTATCGTTGGCAGCAAGGTCAGCAACATAAGAGCCAACAGCCTTGTTGTATTCTGGCGAGATAAGAATATCTCCAGCCAAGTTACCATTAAGAAGTTCTTTGTGTGGATGTGGAACTTCATTCATTGCATCAAGAACGGTTGCAGCCTCTGGGTCTTTTTCTGCAATGATAGCCATGGCATTGGTATCTTTACCAAGCACAGCCTTGAAAGTTTGTACAACTTCCTCTGGTGAATTAGCGCGACCAAAAAGGTACGCCATAGCATCAGGGTTTGTTACTTTCTTATCAGCCCAATAACCAGCCTGACCTACAGCATCTGACTTTGCAAGGAAGTTAATATCATCCCAAGCCTGACCCTTTTCTTCTGCAAGAGCCTTGGTAAGAATGTTATCCATTGAATCGTTAGTAGCAGCAAACTTGCCAAATACCGCACGAGCCAACTTGCCATTGATGTTCTCATAGCGCAAGCCTTTACTTGCAATGACAGCGCCTTTACCTAAGAAGCCAGTAACTGTCAATGGGTCAATAACTGTTGAAGCAACAGCATCCGACATGCCAGAAATAAATTTACCTGTGTATTGATTGTTAAAAGCAACCTTACGGTCATCAGGATTGAACAAGTCAAAGCCCGCTGACATAAAGCGTAGGTTGTTATCAGTCCAGTCTTGGAACCAACCGCTACGGTCTGCAGCGTTCTTACCAGGACTTAAGACAGAAAGTGCTGCCTCTCCAATAGAAATCTTGTCTTTGTTTTCGTTAACGCGTTGCTTGTATTGGTCAAAGGTTTCGTCAGCGTTCTTGAACTTGTTGTACATCATTGGTGTATCAAGGATGCCCTGTTCAATTTTTTGCCGTGCCCAGCCACCAGCCTCATAAGACTTTTGACCTACAGTAAGCAGACCCTGTACAGCACCACGAAGTGGAGTAGTACCAATCTTTGCAACATCTTTAATGACATTTAAACCATCTACATACCATGGGTCATTGTTAGATAATGAGTTAGA
>Ga0114963_10001190_pt1 | contig 17998 bp, 14 predicted proteins | sample C_131016_EF_Meta_FD_87019 | JGI IMG/M metagenome (GOLD analysis project Ga0114963, IMG submission 87019) | Freshwater microbial communities from Lake Croche, Canada to study carbon cycling - C_131016_EF_MetaG | ecosystem: Environmental > Aquatic > Freshwater > Lake | place: Lake Croche, Canada...
AGCGTGACAACACGGTGGTCGCATCCAGATGGGCGAACGAGGTCGCAGGGGCCGGATCGGTCAAATCGTCGGCTGGCACGTAGATGGCCTGCACCGAGGTGATCGAACCCTTTGTGGTGGTGGTGATGCGTTCCTGCAGAGCGCCCATGTCGGTCGCGAGGGTTGGCTGGTAACCCACGGCCGAAGGAATACGACCCAACAGAGCCGACACTTCAGAGCCGGCCTGTGTGAAGCGGAAGATGTTGTCGACGAAGAACAACACGTCCTGGCCTTCGTCACGGAACTGTTCTGCGACTGTCAGACCGGTCAAGGCCACACGGGCACGTGCTCCGGGAGGCTCGTTCATCTGCCCATAGACGAGTGCGCATTTGGAGCCTTCGCCGCCCCCCTTCACGTTCACGCCGGATTCGATCATTTCGTGATAGAGATCGTTGCCTTCGCGGGTGCGTTCACCGACGCCGGCGAACACCGAATAACCGCCATGGGCCTTCGCGATGTTGTTGATCAGTTCCATGATCAGAACGGTTTTACCCACCCCGGCGCCACCGAAAAGGCCGATCTTGCCGCCCTTGGCGTAAGGAGCCAGCAAATCCACCACTTTAATGCCTGTTTCAAGAACCTGGGCTTCAGTGGACTGTTCGGCATAGGTTGGAGCCGGTGCATGGATCGGGCGCAGACCGTCGTTCTGGACTGGACCGGCTTCATCGACCGGCTCGCCGATTACGTTGATGATGCGTCCCAGTGTGCCACGGCCGACCGGCACGGCAATCGGCGCGCCGGTATTGGTCACGGGCTGACCGCGAACCAGACCTTCGGTCACGTCCATCGCGATGGTACGGACGGAATGTTCACCAAGATGCTGGGCGACTTCGAGCACGAGGCGGTTGCCGTTGTTGACGGTTTCCAGCGCGTTCAAGATTTCCGGAAGTTCGCCGTCGAACTGGACGTCGACAACAGCGCCGATCACCTGAGTTACGCGCCCGGTAGCTGCCTTGGTCGTTTGCTTGGCCATGGTCCTCTATCCCTATTCTTTGGTCTCGTCAGAGCGCTTCAGCGCCCGAAATGATTTCAATCAGTTCTTTGGTAATCATCGCTTGACGCGTGCGGTTGTACTGCATCGTCTGCTTCTTGATCATCTCGCCCGCATTGCGGGTCGCATTGTCCATCGCGCTCATGCGGGCGCCCTGTTCGGAGGCCGCATTTTCGAGAAGCGCGCTGTAGACCTGCGTCGAGATGTTACGCGGCAACAGGGTCGAAAGAATTTCTTCTTCGTCCGGCTCGTAGGAGTAGCTCGAACCGACAGCATGTTCACCGGTCGCGATCTGGGCGGGAATCAACTGCAATTCGGTCGGGAATTGCGCGATAACCGAACGGAAGCGCGAGAAGAACAGCGAGCAGACATCGAACTGTCCGGCATGGAACAGCGACAGGATCTTCTGGCCGATGGCATCGGCATCGACAAAGCCGATGCTCTTGAGATGGCGCAGATCGATGAAGTCAATGATCATCGAGTCAAACTGCCGCTTCAAAAGGTCATTGCCCTTTTTGCCGACGCAGATGATTTTGACTGTCTTGCCTTCGGCAATCAGGGCGCGGGCCTTGTCACGGGCCATACGTGCAATGGAGGCGTTAAAGGCCCCACACAAACCGCGCTCCGCGGTGCAGACCACCAGAAGATGGATCTGGTCACGCCCCGTCCCCACCAACAAAGGCGAGGCCGAAGGATTACCCGCCGCACCTGCGCTGACATTGGCCAGCACCTTGTTCATACGCTGGGCATACGGACGGGCCGCTTCGGCAGCCGCCTGAGCGCGACGCAGTTTTGCCGCCGCCACCATTTGCATGGCTTTGGTGATTTTCTGCGTCGCCTTGACCGAGGCGATACGGTTTCTAAGGTCTTTAAGCGACGCCATGAAGGGCCCCTATCCGGTCTCGTGCGTTATGCGAAGCTGGCGGCGAAGGCATCAACCGTGCTTTTCAGCTCGGCTGCGGCAGCATCGCTCAGATCCTTCGATGTGCGGATGGTTTCCAACAAAACCGCATGTTTGCCATGCAGGGCTTCGAGCAACCCGTCCTGGAAGGCACGAACGCGGTTGACCGGGATCACGTCGAGATAGCCGTTCACACCCGCATAGATCACGCAGACCTGTTCTTCCATCAGCATCGGCGCGAATTGCGGCTGCTTCAGAAGCTCGGTCAGACGCGCACCACGGTTCAGCAAACGCTGGGTGGTCGGGTCAAGGTCACCGCCGAACTGGGCGAAGGCGGCCATTTCGCGATACTGGGCCAATTCGCCCTTGATCTTGCCGGCGACCTTTTTCATGGCCTTGGTCTGCGCAGCTGAACCGACGCGCGACACCGACAGACCCACGTTCACGGCAGGGCGGATGCCCTGGTAGAACAGATCGGTTTCCAGAAAGATCTGACCGTCGGTGATCGAGATCACGTTGGTCGGAATATAGGCCGACACATCGTTGGCCTGGGTTTCGATGACCGGAAGAGCGGTCAGCGAGCCCGAACCATTGTCATTCGACAATTTCGCGGCGCGTTCCAGCAGACGTGAATGCAGATAGAACACGTCACCGGGATAGGCTTCGCGGCCCGGAGGACGACGCAGCAACAGCGACATCTGGCGATAGGCCACGGCCTGCTTCGACAGATCGTCATAGATGATCACGGCATGCATGCCGTTGTCGCGGAAATATTCGCCCATGGTGCAGCCGGTGAACGGTGCAAGGAACTGCATGGGAGCCGGATCGGAAGCGGTCGCCGCCACGATGATCGAATATTCCAGCGCGCCCTGTTCTTCGAGAATTTTCACGAACTGGGCCACAGTCGAACGCTTCTGGCCGATCGCGACATAGACGCAATACAGTTTCTGGCTTTCGTCGCCAGACTTGTTGATGGCCTTCTGGTTCAGGATCGTATCGAGCGCGATCGCGGTTTTGCCGGTCTGGCGGTCACCGATGATCAATTCGCGCTGGCCACGGCCGATCGGGATCAGCGCGTCCACCGATTTCAAACCGGTTGCCATTGGCTCGTGCACCGACTGGCGTGGAATGATGCCGGGCGCTTTCACGTCCACCTGCATGCGCTTCTCGGCCTTGATCGGACCCTTGCCGTCGATCGGGTTGCCGAGCGCGTCGACGACGCGGCCCAGCAGTCCCTTGCCCACCGGTGTATCAACGATGGCCTTGGTCCGCTTGACGGTCTGGCCTTCCTTGATGTCGCGGTCGGAACCGAACAACACGATACCGACATTGTCGGCTTCAAGGTTCAGCGCCATGCCGCGCGTGCCGTTTTCGAACTCGACCATTTCGCCCGCCTGGACGTTGTCGAGCCCGTAAGCACGGGCGATGCCGTCACCGACAGACAGAACCTGTCCAACTTCAGTGACTTCGGCCTCTGAACCAAAATTCTTGATCTGCTCCTTGAGAATCGCGGAGATTTCTGCGGCGCGGATATCCATCAACCGACCTCTTTCATCGCAATACGAATGCCATTTAACTTGGTGCGCAACGAAGCATCGACCATTTTCGAGCCGAGTTTCACTACGATACCACCGATGATTGCCGGATCGACTGTCACATCAACGACAACCTTGTCTCCAGCCAAGTCTTTCAGAGCAGCCTTGATCCCGTCCATCACCTTCTCGGAAGGCTGTTCGGCAACAATAGCCTCGGCACGCACCACGCCATTGGCATGGTCCACAATCGCCGAATAGGCTTTGACCATATCGCGCACGGCAAACAACCGGCGACGAGAGGCCACAAGCTTGAGGAATTGAGCGGAAAGCCCCTTGATACCTGCCTTGTCCAGCAGGGCACCAATCGCCTTGACCTGTTCATCGGCTGCAAAAACCGGAGAACGAACAAAGCGGGCCAGATCTGCACTTTCTTCGATCATCCGATCGAAGTTCTGCAAATCCTGCAAAACCGAATCAACGGAACCCGTCTCGGAGGCAAGATCATACAATGCCCCCGCATAACGGCCCGCGACTCCCGACACATGCGCCTGATGTTCAGCCACTCGTGATCTTTCCGTCTCTAGAAACCAAAATGATGCCCCTTACGGCCGTTTTTCTGAGTTTTTCCCGATAGGTTCGGGAGAAATCACAGATAAACCCTTAGCAAGGAACCCGCCCACGAAAACACAGCATTTGCACCACATCTTCATAACCAGCGTCGGTCGAATAACACAGGGCTTGCAGCGATGCAATCCAGCGTGACCACCTGTTTTCAAGACTTTTGTCCAGTATCACGCCCCGAACCATTTTGCCTCGTCCAGCAAAACCGCCATCAGGCTGGCAGCCGGCATGTCGCGCACCAGCGGATAAGCCTGTCCAGCCCACAAAGACAGGGCTTCTGGATCCCCCGCATTGGCGGCGGCGCGGCGGATATCGCGCGTCATATCGTTGAGGGCAGGAAACGGCACACACCGCTCCTGCACCGCAGAAATCTGTTCATGGAAGCGGTTGATGATACCGCGCGCCGGTCTTCCGGAAAAAGCACGGGTGATCACGGTCGGGCGCGGCTGTTCCAAAGCCAGCATGTAGCGATGGGCCATCGAGGTCCCCGCCTCCTCGCATAGCATGAAGGCGGTGCCCAGCGAGGCGGCAGAAGCCCCGAGATCGAGCGCGGCGCGGATGGCCCCTCCGGTCATCAGCCCGCCAGCGGCCACCACCGGCAGGGGCGTGGCCTGCACAGCCATGCTGGTGAGGGCCATGACCCCGAACATCGATTCCTCGAACGGCCGCAAAAACGTACCGCGATGCCCCCCCGCCTCCATCCCCTGCACGCAGACCGCATCAACCCCCGATTCCGTTAGCGCCCTGACCTCCTCGACCGTGGTCGCAGTTCCCATCGTGAGAATACCCCGGCTGCGGCAAGCCTGGAGCAATTCGGGCGAGGCCATGCCGAAGGTGAAGGAAAATACACGGGGTGCCACATCCAGCATCACCTCCAGCTGGCGATCCAGCGCAATGCCCGGTCCGGGCGCACCGGGCGCCTCGATGCCATAGGCCTGCGCCCAGGGTTCGAGCATATCGGAGGTAAAATCGATTTCGGCATTGGTCGGCTCACGGTCCTCGCCGCCGACAAACAGATTGATGGCAAAAGGCCTGTCCGTCCGCGCGCGGATGGCCTGCGCCGTGACACGGATCACCTCCGGTGTCAGATAGGCGGCCCCGAGCGAACCCAGACCACCGTTTTCCGACACCGCTGAAATCAGCTCGACCGTGGTGACGCCACCCGCCATCGGCGCCTGGATAATCGGGGCCATCATGCCGACCTGCACCATGAAATCATTGATCATTCTGACCGTCCATCCCGTAATGGTCCATCAATAGAAGCTATAGGGATCGACGTCGATCCCGATCCGCACACTGCCGGCCGGCTTGGGGGCACGGGCCAGCCAGGCCCGCAGCCAGGCCTGCATATCAAATCCCCGGCCGGTTTTGACCAGAAACCGGAATCGGTGCCGCCCCCGCACCACCGCAATCGGCGCCTCGGCAGGGCCAAGCACGACCACTTCGGGAGGCGGATTGGCCACCCGCGCCAGTGCACGCGCCATCTGCTCCGCTTGCGGGCGGTCGGTGGCCGAGACAATCAGCGCGGACATTCGGCCGAAGGGTGGCAAATGCGCCGCTTGCCTGAGACGGATTTCCTCGCGGTAAAACCGCTCAGAATCACCGGCAATCAGCGCCTGCATCACCGGATGCTCCGGCTGATAGGTCTGGATAAAGGCGCGGCCTTCGGTTTCTGCGCGGCCCGCGCGGCCCGTCACCTGCTGCAACACCTGGAAGCTGCGCTCTCCGGCTCTCGGATCCCCGGTCGCCAGTCCCAGATCGCCATCGATCACACCCACCAGTGCCAGTTTCGGGAAATGATGGCCCTTAGCCACCAGTTGCGTGCCGATCACAATATCGCAATCACCTTTTGTGATCGCTTCGAGCTCCTGCCGCAACCGCTCTGTCCCGCCCGGCATGTCCGAGGACAGTGTCATGCGGCGATAGTCGGGAAACAGGGTGGCAACCTCCTCGGCCAGTCTTTCGACCCCCGGCCCGCAGGCGGTCAGCGAATCAACCGTGCCACAGGACGGACAGGCCTCGGGCTTGCGTTCGAGATGTCCGCAATGGTGGCACATTAAAGCCCGGCGATAGCGGTGTTCAACCAGCCAGGCGGTGCAGTTGGGGCACTGGATTTTATGGCCGCAGGTCCGGCACAGGGTCACGGGCGCATAGCCGCGCCGGTTGAGATAGAGCAAGGCCTGCTCGCCGCGGGCCAAGGTCTCGTGGATCGCGGCAATCAGCGGGGCCGAGAGCCAGTGGCCGCTTTTGGGCGCGTGAACCCGCAGGTCGATCGGCGTAATATGCGGCATGGCCTTGCCACCGAACCGGTCTGGCAGGACGACATGCCGGTATTTGCCCTGATCGGCATTGACGCGGCTTTCGATCGACGGGGTGGCCGAGGCCAGCACCACGGCTGCCCCCTCGATCCGGCCGCGCAGCACCGCCATGTCGCGGGCATGATAATGCACGCCGTCTTCCTGCTTGTAGGCGCCCTCATGCTCCTCATCGACGATCACAAGGCCCAGATCGGCAAAAGGCAGAAACAGGGCCGACCGCGCACCGGCCACCACTTTGGCTTCTCCGGAGGCCAAGGTCGCATAGATCCGCTCGCGCCGGCGGCCCGTGATGCCCGAATGCCATTCAGCCGGGCGGATACCGAAACGGGCGGCAAAGCGGTCGAGAAACTGCGCGGTCAGGGCAATTTCGGGCACCAGAATCAGGGTCTGGCGTCCCTGTTTCAGCGCTTCGGCCACCGCCTCGAAATAGACCTCGGTCTTGCCCGATCCTGTCACACCTTCCAGAAGGCTCACCGAAAAGCCCCGTGACGCCACCGCCTGTTTGAGCTGGTCGGCAGCCTGCCCCTGTTCGGGTGACAGGACCGGCGGGCCGAAAGCGGGGTCCGGATCGGCGGCAATCGCATCGGCAGCCATGATCAGCGTCGTTAGTGTGCCCTCGTCGACCAGACCGTCAATCACGGCCGTGCTCACGCCTGCTTCCTCGGCAAGCGCGGCTTTGGAATAAGCGAGACCGCTGGCGGCGATCTCCAGCACGCGGATCCGCGCAGGCGTCAAACGCGCCGGCGGCGGCCCTGCCAGCCGCACACCGAGCCGCACCCGTTCGGGTTTGTCGGGATCGGGCCGGTGCAGGGCCATGCGCAAGACCATGCCTTTGGGGGCCAGCGTATAACGCGCCACCCAGTCGATGAATTGCCGCAAATTGAGCGGGAGCGCGGGAGCCTTGATCCGTTCGGAGACCGGTTTCAGCGGGCCTTTGAGCGGCTCGACCCCGCTGGCGTCCCAGACCACGCCGATGCTGGACCGCGTGCCCAGCGGAACCTGCACGACATCACCGGCTTTCAGGTCCATTCCGGCGGGGCAGGCATAGCTATAGGCATGATCCAGCGCCAGAGGCACCAGAACCTCGACAATCCGTCCTGCCGATCCGCCGGACAGGTCGGAATGATATGTGTTGCCATCCACTGCCATGCCGCAGGATTACGGGGTGGGGCGCATAAAGTCGAGCCGGACCGGTCATTTTCCTTACCCGATATTAACGCTGATCTGCCTATGATGGGACATGAGCACAGAGGCTTTTGATCATAACGGCCTGTCCGGCCACGCCACTGCCTTGATGTCCTGGTTGCGGCATCTGGCGGGTGAACGACGCGTGTCACCGAAAACCCTCGAGGCCTATGGCCGCGACATCCGGCAATTTCTGTCCTTTCTGGCGACGCAGCCCGACGCCGATCTCAGCCGGTTGAAAGCCGCCGATCTCCGCGCGTTCATGGCCGCACGGCGGGCGATCGGCATCGGCAGCCGCTCGTTGATGCGGCAATTGGCGGCAATCCGCTCGTTCTTGCGCTATCTCGAACAGGAAGGCCATGTCGATGCCTCGGCATTGGCACTGATTCGCGGGCCCAAACTATCCAAAAGCCTGCCCAAGCCGATCAGCGCACCCAACGCGCGGCAAATGATTGCCGTGGAAACGCGGATGGACGGACATCAGGACACCTGGATTCTGGCGCGCGATGCAGCGGTGCTCAGCCTGCTTTACGGCTGCGGATTGCGCATTTCGGAAGCCCTGTCCCTGACGATGGAGCAAATTCCGCACAGCGCGCAGGACAGTTTGCGGGTGACCGGCAAGGGCCAGAAAACCCGCATGGTGCCGGTTATTCCAGCCGTCAAAGCGGCCATCGACCATTATCTTGCCTTGTGCCCCTATGCCTGCGAGCGCGGTAGTCCGCTGTTTCGCGGCGCGCGCGGCGGTCCGCTCAATCCGCGGCTGATCCAGAAAGCGGTGGAGCAGATGCGCGGCAGTCTCGGCCTGCCCGACAGCGCGACACCCCATGCCTTGCGCCATTCCTTTGCCACCCATCTGCTGGCCCGCGGCGGCGATCTGCGCGCCATCCAGGAATTGCTGGGCCATGCCTCGCTGTCGACCACGCAGATCTATACCGAAGTGGATCAGGCCCGCTTGCTCTCGGTGTTCGACAGCACGCATCCGAGGGCTTAGGCCCTTTTCCGGACAGACCGGGTGCCACAGGGTGCCTTGGGGATCAGCTGAACAGCGGCTTCAGATCCAGCGTCGCCCGCTTGCCCAGATCCTCGAAATGCGCGCTCATGAACTGTTTGGCACTGTCGCGTCCGATATCGAACAGTTTGGTAAAAAAGGCCCAATCCGCCTGCAATTTGCTGGCCGTACCGAAACTGTCGAGCTGCTCCTGGGCCTCGATCCGGTGCATCCTGATCGCTTTGTGGTTCTTGTCATCCAGCACACCGCCCTGGACCAGCCGGGTGACGAATTCGATAGCGCGGAATTCGTTGAGCAGAGGCGAGTTGAATGTGATTTCATTGACCCGCTCCATGATGTCCATGGCGTTGTCGGGCACAGTGTTCCGCTCGATCGGATTGATCTGCACAAGAATGATGTCGTCGGTCTCCTCGACCTTGAACAGCGGAAAGAGCGCGGGATTACCCATATAGCCGCCATCCCAGAACGGTTCGCCGTTCACATGGACAGCCTGGAACAGCAAAGGCAACGCCGCCGACGCCATCAGCATGTCGGCCGTCAGTTCCTTGCGGCTGAAAATCCGCAATTTGCCATTGCGGACACTTGTGGCCGCGATGAACAATTCCGGTCCCTCTGTCTCGCGCAGCATTTTGAAATCGATATGCGATTCCACCACGCCGCGCAGCGGATTGATATCGAGCGGATTGTAATCATAGGGAGAATACATATTGCGCGAGGCATCCATCACGCTCTGTCCGGCGGCCGCGCCGATTTTCCACGGGGTCATCATGACCTCGAACAGCGCCCGCGCATTGGGCGAGATATGACCGTCAAGGCTGACATCACGCCAGAAAGACGTCAGGGCCTTGCGGGCCCCTTCCGGCCCGCTTCTGGTCAGGCCTGTCATCAGCACCGCGCCATTCATCGCACCTGCCGAGGTGCCCGATATGGCTTCGATGTCGAGACGGCCATCCTCCAGCAAGGCATCCAGCACCCCCCATGTGAAAGCGCCATGCGCTCCCCCGCCCTGCAAAGCCAGATTGATGGTTTTGAGGGCGGTCTTTTTTGCCGCCGGTTTCTTGACGGTGCGGGAAGCGGTCTTTTTGGGGGTCAGGGCCATCTTACTGGGCCGTCCAGCCGCCATCGATCACCAAATTGGATCCGGTCATCTGGCAGGCGGCATCCGAACACAGGAACACTGCGGAGGCAGCGACCTGTTCGGGTGTAACGAATTGCTTGGTGGGCTGGCGCTCGAGCATCACCTCGTTGATCACCTGCTCGCGGGTCATGTTGCGGGCCGCCATCGTATCGGGGATCTGTGCCTCGACCAGCGGGGTCCAGACATAGGCGGGCGAAATGCAGTTGACGGTAATGCCATGGGTGGCCACTTCCAGCGCAACGGCCTTGCTCAACCCCGTCAAGCCGTGTTTGGCCGCGACATAGGCCGATTTGAACGCCGAGGCGGTCAACGAATGGGCCGAGGCCGTCGAGATAATCCGGCCCCAACCCCGCGCCTTCATGCCCGGGATCACCGCGCGCATCGCATGGAACGCGGCATTGAGATTGATGCCGATCACCTTTTCCCATTCGGCCACCGGAAAATTCTCGATCGGCGCGACATGCTGGATACCGGCATTGTTGATCAGAATATCGACCGAACCGAACGCCGCTTCGGCCTCGTGGATCATGGTGGCAATGGCGGCGCCATCCAGCATATTGGCCGGGGAATAGCGCACCTTGACGCCGAATTCCTTGGCCATCGCCTCGGTCAGTCTGGCAATCTCGCCTGCATCGCCCAGGCCGTTCAGCGTGATATTGACACCCTCTTTGGCCAAAGCGCGGGCCATCGCCAGACCGATTCCCGAGGTGGAACCGGTAATCACTGCATTTCGGGATTGAAGCGACATCAAACTGTCTCCGTGTCTATGATTGATCAGTGGCCGCACAATGGACCGATTGCGCCCAGATTGCCATGATTATATTGCGCTGCACAATAGCGGCTTAGGTCGAACACTGCTAGGATCGCGCCAGCATGGGCCAGATGCGATTGACAATCCATCTGTTTCATTATGGCATTTCCCCCCCACCACGAATGAGTATCGAGATGGCAAGGCCCGGCGATCATCACAAGCATGATCACACTGACCAGATGGCTTGCAACCCGGAAGAGGTTTGCGCCCATGCGCATGACCATGCCGCGCGGGCGCCGCTGGCTTTGGAGCAGGCCGGCGCATTGTGCAAGGCCCGTGGCGAGCGGCTCACCCCGATCCGACAGCGTGTGCTGGCCGCCCTTTACAGCACCCACAAGCCGATCAGTGCCTATGAGGTCATCGAGGCGCTGGCAGCGGAGACGGACAAGAAGCTCGCACCGGTCACCATCTACCGGACCATGGATTTCCTGATTGCCCAGGGCCTTGCCCATCGGCTTGAAAGCCGCAATGCCTTCATCGCCTGCCCGGCCCATCATGCGCCCGACGAGCTGGTGGTGTTCATGATCTGCGAAAGCTGCGGCGGCGTCGACGAGGTCGGTTCCGACAGGCTCGGGCAGGCTTTGCAGGAGCTGACCCGCCAGCATGGCTTCAAGCCGCAGCTGCGGATCATCGAACTGGCAGGCACCTGCGCCCATTGCGGTCCCTGAACATAGACCCTTCAGCGTTTGGAGGTTGCAAACCACACGCCGGTCAGAATGATCGCGCCACCGGCAACCTCCCGCAATCCGACATGTTCTCCCAGAAAGGCAATCGACAGTCCGGTTGCGAAAATCGGCATCAGATAGCCCACCATCGCCGCCCGTGTCGGACCGGCTTTGCTGATCAGCACCATGAAAAACGAAATCGGAATAGCGGTCGAGACCGAACCGAGTGCCAGCACCGGAACCAGATGGTCGAACAGGGCCGTCAAAGCCTGGGGACCATCAATCAGCAAGGCCAACGGCACCGCCACCAGACCCGAGCACCATTGCTGCCCCAAAGCCAGCCGCAACGGCGCAATCGCCCGAACCTTGCGGGTATAGAGATTGCCCAGAGCATAGCTGGCCGCGACAAGCGTCATCGCCAGAGCGCCGATATTGCTGGCCGACCCGAATGTAAAGGCGTCCGGCCCGATCAGCAGTCCCATGCCGCAAAAACCCATCACCACGCCGAAAAAGCGGATCAGGCTCAACCGTTCCTCGGCAAAGGCAAAATGCGCAATCACTGCCACCATCAACGGGCCTGAGGCCTGGATCATGGCACTGGATGCGGTGGAAATCTGCGTCAGGGCAAAGGCGGTCAGAATATTGGGCATCCAGCCGTTCAAGGTGCCCAACACCAGAAACGGCACGATTTCATGCCGGCGCGGCAGCGGACTTTCGCCACGGATCACAAAAAAGGTGGCCAGCAGCACAGCCGCAATCGCGGCGCGGGCGCCGGCCATGGCAATCGGGGTGACACTGCCGGTCAGCAGGCGCATGAACAGGAAACCCGATGACCACATCATCGCGCAAAACAGCATCCGCGCCCATAATTCGGGACGGCCGATGACAGGCAATCCGGTGACCGGTGTCGCTGGCTGGCTCATGCGGGCGAACCGCCCAGTAGATCCACCAAGGCCGGGATCAACGGCTCGTCCGCCGGAGGCATCGGAAAATCCCGCAAATTCTGCGGCCGCACCCAGCGAAGGGCCGCATGTTCCTTGGCCACCACCAGCCCATCCCACCGGCGGCAGACATAAAGCGGCATCAGGAGATGGAATTTTTCATAAGCAAAACTGGCAAAGGTCAGCGGCGCGAGACAGGCGGGTTTGACGGCAATGCCTAGTTCCTCGTCCAGTTCGCGGATCAGCGTTGCCTCGGGGCTTTCGCCCGCCTCGACCTTGCCGCCGGGAAACTCCCACAAGCCGGCCATGCCCTTGCCCTCGGGCCGCTGGGCAATCAGGATGCGCCCGTCGGCATCGATCAAGGCACAGGCGACGACGAGCAGAATGCTCATGAGCGATAATCGCCGTTGATCTCGACATATTCCTTGGTGAGATCACAGGTGTAGACGGTGAACTGACCCTTGCCGAGCCCCAATTCGATGCGGATATCGATATATTGGCCCTTCATATAGGCCGAGACCCTGGCCTCGTCATAGGCCGGATCGCGTGCCCCCTGGTAGGCCACGCGCGTGTCACCGAACCAGATGGCCAGACGGTCACGATCGGCCGGTTCACCCGCCTTGCCGATGGCGGCGACAATACGCCCCCAATTGGCGTCCTCGCCGGCAATGGCGGTTTTCAGCAACGGCGAATCGGCGACCGATTTGCCGATGATCTTGGCCGATTGCGCCGATTTGGCCCCTTCGACACGGATCGAGACAAAATGGCGCGCGCCCTCGCCGTCCCGCACGATCTGCTTGGCCAGATCGAGCAGCATCGCATCCAGTGCCCTGCGGAAAGCGGCCAGACGGCGATCGGCCGGATTGGACAGATGCGGGCAACCGCGCTTGGCGGCCGCACCGGTCGCGAACATGATCAGCGTGTCGGAGGTCGACGTATCGCTATCAACCGTAATCGCATTGAAGCTGGTGCGCGTGCCGCGGCTCAGCAGGGTCTGCAAGGCTTCGGCGGCAATCGGCGCATCGGTAAAGATGAAAGACAGCATGGTCGCCATATCGGGGGCAATCATGCCCGCACCCTTGGCAATGCCGTTGATGGTCACAGGGACGCCGTCGATGGTCACCGTCACGGTTGCCAGCTTGGGAAATGTATCGGTGGTCATGATCGCCCGCGCGGTGTCGAGCCAGTTTCCCTGGCTGGCGCGTTGAAAGCAATCATCCAGCACGCCTTCGAATTTTCCGGCATCGAGCGGTTCGCCGATCACGCCGGTCGAGGCCAGCAGAATATCGTCGGGCGAACAGCCCAGAGCTCTGGCGGCAATCGCAGCGGTTTTGGCCACCGCTTGCGCCCCTGTCGCGCCTGTAAAAGCGTTGGCATTGCCGGAATTGACCACCAATCCCCGCGCTTTGCCGGTTTTAAGCACTTTGCGGCACCAATCGACCGGAGCCGAGGGACATTTGGAACGGGTCAGGACGCCTGCGGCCTGTGTGCCCTCGTCAAGGGCGACCAGCAGCACGTCGGTCCGGTTTTTATAGCGGATCCCCGCCTCTGCCGTGGCAAACCGGACCCCTTCGATCTGTGGCAGAACAGGATAGGACTGGGGAGCGAGAGGCGAGAGACTGGCAGACATGATCATGACCCGGGCTAAAACAGGAGACGGATGCAGTGGCTAAAATTCCTTCAGGCACGAGAGGCAAAGCCGATGCCGCCTCCCGCCCCCTCGGGATCGCAATCAGGGCTTTTTGGGCGCTTCCTTGTCGTCGGCAGGCTGGTCCAGACGCTCGACCTTGGCCTTGGCCCGCAGAGCCAGAATAATATCCTGCTGGGCTTTGCGCTCCAGATATTGGGCAATCTGGTCACGCACCTCTTCGAGCTTGGGCGGCTGGTGGGCGCGCTTTTCCTCGACCTTCAACACATGCCAGCCGAATTGGGTCTTGACCGGATCGGACAGTTTGCCCGGCTCCAGCTTGAAAGCCGCTTCGGCAAATTCGGGCACCATGCGCTCTTTGGTGAACCAGCCGAGATCGCCGCCCTGCTGGCCCGAACCGGGATCTTTGGACAATTCGGCCGACACTTTGGCAAAATCCTCGCCCTTGTTCAGACGCGCCAGCACGGCTTTGGCCTGATCCTCGGTTTCCACCAGAATATGGCGGGCCCGCACTTCCTGCTCCGGCGGCAGGGATTTGATGGTTTCCTCGTACAGCTTGGCAATCGATGCCGGTGTCACGGCCTTGTGGGCTTCGGTGGCCAGATAATCTTCCAGCAGCAGCTTGTCGCGCTGGTGGGCCATACGGCGTTTGAAATCCTCACTGTCGCCCGCTTTGTTGTCCAAAGCGGCCTTGGCACCCATCCGCAGATCGATCATATAGCCGATCAGCGCCTCGCGGTTCTGGGCTTCCGGGCCGCCGCCCAAATCTTCGGCTGCCAGAGCCAGATCGGCTTCGGTAATGACCGCACCATCGACCTTGGCGAGAATACGCGCAGGATCGGTCTTTGCAGCCGAAGCGGCTGGAGCAGGAGTCTGGGCCAGCGCGGTGCCCATCACACCGAAGCCCATTACACCCAAGCCCAGAATCAGGCTTGCGCAGGTCAGTTGAAGGCCGGTTTTTGCCCTTGGCTGCACGATCGTGTTCATCAGACGTAACCTCCGGAATCAAATCAGCTGGAAAATCATTTATGGCCGCAGAAGTGACGCAATGTCTGCCCAAGCACAAGGGTGAATGGCATAAAATTTTGAAATTTCCGATTCGAGCCCTTATGTAGAGATAGAAATGTGCAACATGCCTGTCTTTTCAACGGCCGGATGCGTGGCATCTTGGCCATAGAAGGGTTATAAGCCGCATCATGCGGTTTTTGCTGAATCGGCATCCTGACCGAGCATATAGGCTTTATCTGCTTTATGCCGGTCCAGGACACAGTGACAAAGGGAATGCGATGTTCGGGGCTCTTGCCAAGAAGATTTTCGGGTCAGCCAATGACCGTCGTCTGAAAACCTATGCCCCCAAAGTGGCAGCCATCAATGCGCTCGAGGCCGAGATCCGCGCACTAGACGACGAGGGGTTGCGCGCCCGCACCCAGATGTTCCGCGATGAACTGGCCGCCGGCAAAACCCTCAACGACATTCTGGTTCCCGCCTTTGCCACCGTGCGCGAAGCCGCCCGCAGGGTGCTCGGCCAACGCCATTTCGATGTCCAGATGATCGGCGGCATGGTGCTGCATGAGGGCTCCATTGCCGAAATGCGCACGGGGGAAGGCAAAACGCTGGTTGGCACCTTGCCTACCTATCTCAATGCGCTGGCCGGCCACGGCGTCCATGTGGTGACCGTCAACGACTATCTCGCCCGCCGCGATTCGGAATGGATGGGACGCGTCTACCGTTTTCTCGGTCTCGAGGTCGGGGCGATCCTGCACGGTCTGTCGGACGAGGAACGGCGCATCGCCTATGCCGCCGACATCACCTATGGCACCAACAATGAATTCGGCTTCGACTATCTCCGCGACAACATGAAATATGAATTGTCGCAGATGACCCAGCGCGGGCACCATTATGCCATCGTCGACGAAGTGGATTCGATCCTGGTCGATGAAGCCCGCACGCCACTGATCATTTCCGGTCCGCTGGATGACCGTTCAGAACTCTACAACACCATCAATGTGCTGATCCCACGGCTGAATCCGGCCGATTTCGATCTGGATGAAAAACAGCGCTCGGTCTCGCTGACCGATACGGGCAACGAACATATCGAGGAATTGCTGCTGGAATCCGGCCTGATGAAGGACGGCACGCTCTATGATGCCGCCAATGCCACGCTGGTCCATCACGTCAACCAGGCCTTGCGCGCCCATACGCTGTTCCAGCGTGACAAGGACTATATCGTCCGCGACAACGAAGTCGTCATCATCGACGAATTCACCGGCCGCATGATGCAGGGCCGCCGCTATTCGGAAGGGTTGCACCAGGCGCTCGAAGCCAAGGAACATGTGCAGGTCCAGCCCGAAAACCAGACGCTGGCCTCCATCACCTTCCAGAACTATTTCCGCCTCTATAAAAAGCTTGGCGGCATGACCGGCACAGCCGCCACCGAAGCTGACGAGTTTCTCGACATCTACAAGCTCGAAGTGGTGGAAATTCCCACCAATCTCCCGGTGTCGCGCAAGGACGAGGATGACGAGGTCTACCGCTCGCAGGCCGAGAAATTCCGTGCGATCATCCGCGAGGTCGAACAAGCCTCCAGCCTCGGCCAGCCAGTGCTGGTCGGTACGACCTCGATCGAAAAATCCGAAATGCTGGCCGATGCCCTGCTCGAGGCCGGCTTCCAGATGATCGACTTCGGCAAGCCCAATGCGCTCGATCCCCTGTTCAAGGCGGCCACCGATGGTGTGGCAGGCAAACAGTTTGCGGTTCTGAATGCCCGTTTCCACGAGCAGGAGGCCTTTATCGTGGCCCAGGCAGGCGTGCCGGGAGCTGTCACCATCGCCACCAACATGGCTGGCCGCGGCACTGATATCCAGCTGGGCGGCAATGCCGATATGCGCATCGCGGCCGAACTGGCTGGCATGGAAGAGGGAGACGCCAAACAGGCCAAAGAACAGGCGATCCGCGCCCAAGTGGCAGCCTTCAAGGAAAAAGCCCTGGCCGCAGGCGGTCTCTATGTGATCGGGACGGAACGGCATGAAAGCCGCCGCATCGACAACCAGCTGCGCGGCCGCTCGGGCCGCCAGGGTGATCCGGGACGGTCCAAATTCTTCCTGTCGCTGCAGGACGATCTGATGCGGATTTTCGGTTCCGACCGCATGGACGGGATGCTGCAGAAACTCGGCCTGCAAGAGGACGAGGCGATCATCCATCCGTGGATCAACAAGGCGATCGAAAAAGCCCAGCAAAAGGTCGAAATGCGCAATTTCGACATCCGAAAGAACATCCTCAAATATGATGATGTCATGAACGACCAGCGCAAGGTGGTGTTCGAGCAGCGGCGCGAATTCATGGCCGATGCCTCTGTCACCGCGACCATCGAGGATATGCGCCACGGCGTTATCGACGATCTTGTGGTCCGCCATATTCCCGAAGGCGCCTATCCGGAACAATGGGATATCGAGGGTTTAGGTCAGGACGTGATCCGCACCCTCAATCTTGAATTGCCGGTCGCCGCTTGGGCCGCGGAAGAAGGCATTGCCGAAGAGGAGCTGCGCGACCGCATCCGTGCGGCAGCCGATGCCGCCTATCTGGAACGCGCCAACCGCAACACGCCTGAATTGACCACCTATGTCGAGAAGCAGATTCTGCTGCAAATGCTCGACCATCTGTGGCGCGAACATCTCGTCACACTCGACCATCTGCGTCAGGTGATCGGCTGGCGTGGCTATGCCCAGCGTGATCCGCTCAACGAATACAAGGCAGAAGCCTTCGAACTGTTTGACGGTTTGATCGGCCATCTGCGCGAGAATGTGACGGGCCAGCTGATGCGGGTTGAAGTGACCTTTGCTCCCCCCGAGCCCGAATTACCGCCGATGCAGGCCCATCATACCAATCCGCAAACGGGCGAGGACGAGGAAGAATTCGCCAATATGGCCTTCGCGATGCCAACCGTTACCCCGCAGGATCGCAACCCCGCCGACCCCAATTCCTGGGGTCGCGTCGGCCGCAACGAGGTGTGCCCGTGCGGATCAGGCAAGAAGTACAAACACTGCCACGGAACATTAGCATAGCATTGTAATTGCTGGATAATTTCCATTTAATTGTTCATATTTGCACCTATGCACTACCTGTGCAAATATGTGTTTTGCTGGAAATCTATGCAAAACCTATGCAGATTTGATGGAAGATGTAACGCGAATTGAGGA
>Ga0114963_10001191_pt1 | contig 17998 bp, 14 predicted proteins | sample C_131016_EF_Meta_FD_87019 | JGI IMG/M metagenome (GOLD analysis project Ga0114963, IMG submission 87019) | Freshwater microbial communities from Lake Croche, Canada to study carbon cycling - C_131016_EF_MetaG | ecosystem: Environmental > Aquatic > Freshwater > Lake | place: Lake Croche, Canada...
GACGGTGATGTCATGTTAGAAAACGGGAATATCATTTTATTCGAATTTGCCACAAACGAATTTTTAATGAAAAAATCTCACGAAGAGCGCGTTTCGACTTCTGACGAATCTCAAGAACAACAACAAAAAGATGAAGTTATTGACTTAACGGAAGAAGTAATAGAAGTACCAGACGAAATAGATGTAATGCGTTTACATTTACCAAAACAAAATTTAAAAAAACCAGAAACTGAATCGGATAAATTAACCAAGGGTGTTTTTATAATTGATAAAAACAAAAAACAGCCGTTACAGTTAGAACAAGAGAATGAATCTATTTCTGATGCTTTAAAAAGTGAGTATTTAGAATCATCAAAGACAAAATGGATTGAAAAATTTATGAGAAATAATAATTATGATATCATTGATAATGAGGGGGGTGGTGATTGCTTTTTTGCGGTAATACGCGACGCATTTGAACAAATAGGTCATGTAACAACCGTAGAAAAATTACGTACTATTTTATCAGAATCAGTGAAAGATGATGTATTTATACAGTATCGTACATTGTATATTAATTATTTATCTGAATTACAAGACAAGGAAAAGGAGATGAAATTGATAAAAAAAACGATTGCAGAATTAAAAAAAAGAAATGATTCAGTAAAAGACAAAGCAGAATCGTCTAGAATTTTGACAGAAGTAAAAGAGATCAATAAACGTTTCCAGAAAGTGAAAATACAAAAAGAAGACACCGAAGAGTTGATGAAAGAGTTTTTATTTATGAAGGACATCGATACGTTCGAAAAATTCAAAGATTATATTAAAGCGCCCTGCTTTGTAGAAGGGATTCCGGTTTCTTGTTATTGGGCAGATACATGGGCGGTTTCGACGATAGAAAAATTATTGAATATTAAAATCATTATTATGTCAAGAGAAGCGTTTGAGCAAGAAGACCGTGATTCAGTGTTACAGTGCGGACAATTAAATGATTCTGATTTGGAACTACAGGGTAATTTTAAACCAGCATATTATATTTTGGCTTGTTATTTAGGCAATCATTATCAATTAGTTACTTACAAATCGAAACGTATATTTAAATTTTCTGAGATTCCCTATGACATAAAGGTTATGGTGATTAACAAATGTTTGGAAAGAAATGCGGGTCCTTATTACTTAATACAAGATTTCCGAAATTTGAAGACCAGTCTTGGTTTATCAGCAGACGAGGGTGCTTCCATAGATGAAGATGAAGAAGTTTTAATAGATGATCTTTATGATAAAGATATTGTGTTTAGTTTTTACGGAAAATCTTCGGCGGGTCCCAAAGCAGGAAAGGGTTCAGGGGAAAAAATACCCGACCTAAATACAATTGATTTTAATACATTAAATAAGGATCCGGTTTGTAAAAACTGGCGCCGCAAATTGGATGATTCATGGATGACAGCTTTTGAAGTAGACGGACATCGTTGGTCATCAGTAGAACATTATTATCTGGGTTCTCAATTTAAAAAGGGATATCCAGATTTTTATTTGCAATTTTCGTTAGATAGCGGAACTGACATCTCGACTGATTTAACTGTGGCTTATGCTGCTGGTAGCAAAAGCGGAAAATTAAAGGATCGTATAGTAAGACCAAAAAACGTGAAATTTGACGCGGATTTTAAAGAAGATGGCGTTTTCATGAGGAGTCAAGAAGAGCGTCAATTGGCGATAGACGCAAAGTTTACACAAAATTTAGATTTGAAAAAGGTATTGGCAGAGACGAAAAAGGCGAAACTTGTTCATTTTGTTAGAAGTGGACCCGCAGAACCAGATTTATTATTGATGAAAACCCGTGCCAAAATACTGTCACCCTCCGCGTAACCTTTTTAAGTTATTATAAGTATTCAAATGAAGTAATAATAATAATTACGTGGAAGAAAAAATGATTTATTACATGATTTAAAGAACACCATTTATACTTGGAGCAGGAATTGCTTAAAATAAAAGAATTAGTCATCATCATAAAGCATAATAAGAAAGTAAGAATATCTAAATAATCATGATACTTGTAGAAACATATGTAAGCCGAAAAAACGAAAACGGAGAGTTTTGCGAAAAAACCGTCGAATTTATGCGCTGTTCCGTTTTGTATCGGTTTTAACCAAAATACAATAGACAGTAAACACGTTAAAAATAACAGACAATCTACAGCGACGGTTATTTTATCTGTGGCGCCGCAAAAATTTTCTACTACCGGTATCGATAATATAAAAGAGGTGATAACCAAGATGAAGTAAACCATTTTATAATAATAATTCATAATTATTATAAATTTTGTACTAATTTAGGATATCTTAACATACAGCGCGTTTAAAGTAATTCAAATACAGTCATGCGCATGGTTTTTGAGAGAGGGCCTCTCATAGATAATAAGCTGAATTGATGAACAGCTTCTAAAAAATCGGGTTTGTTGTAGTGTCTTTGAATAAAATTTGCGTAACTTTCTATAGTTTTGTTGGTTTTTTTAAAATTAAGAGAATATCCGTTATGTTGAATACACCAATCTAAAAATTCATTATGATAAAAAAGGTAAATGCATTTCAATATGTAATAAGACAAAATCGGTGTTTCTTCCTTGTAATGATTGTTTCTTTTTTTACTAATTTCCCGATCCGAGGAGTGCAGTTCTTCATATTTTAAATGAAAATGCCTGATTATTTTTTGTAGCTGAAAAAGAGAAAATTGCCTCTCGCAATATAGTAATTTTTTCGTTTTTTCGATCATCTTTGCGATACCATTTCTCTTTGTGGATAAAAAACTAACAAAGATGCAATTCATTGTTTCTGCCCAAACTTCACAATAAGTTTCAAACAATCTTACATCTGACATTACTGGGAAGGTTTGTAATATTAATAAATTAGAGCGATTAGTATTCGTTTCGGAAAAATCAAGTCCCAAACAGTGAAAGGTTTCGTGTATTAATACTTTGAACCATTCTTCTTCTCTAAATATATTAATTTCTGTTTCTGGTTTACAAGAGGTTGTAAAGGCAGTGTTTGCATGAATTGAAGATAAAACCTCTCTGGATTTTTTGGGCAACATCTTTTCTTTGTCTGTGAAAAAAATATTTATTTTTATGCGCTGAGAACATTTCTCATTCGCAAAATGAAAAGCAACATAAAGCCACATAAATATTCTTTTTATATGTTGATTTAGTAATGATGCATGTATATTATTAAAGTGATACAAATGTAACGTGATTTCGCGGGTTTTTATTTTAAATGAAACCAGAGTTTTCGATTTGTTATTTTGTTGAATGTAGGTTTTTATTTCTATAGGAATATAGGAGGAAACATTCTCATTTGTGAGAACCGGATGAGTTTTATTTATTGGTGAAGACAAAAACACGGTTTGACTTTCTATAATCAATTGGAAAATAATATGGAGAAATTTGTCGGCATTGCTAGAATAACCTGCATTGGGTATTTTCGGAAAAGTTTTTAAGTGATGTAATAATTCATAAGTTATTTCTTTCATTTATATAGTCGGTTATTTTTTTTTGAATCCTTTCCGAAAAAATTGATAGAGTAATACGATTCAATCCATGCCGATTAATCAAACCATGGGAATAAAGTACTTGAATCGTTATTTCCTGGATAATTGCAGGTCATCATCGATTTACAAAACACAGTTGGTGGACTTATCTAATAAAACGATTGTTATTGATACAAGTATTTATTTATATAAATATTTGATCGAAAACTCGTTGATTGAGAATATGTATTTGATGATTTCTTTATTTAAAAAATATAATATAAAGCCAATATTTGTCTTCGACGGAAAGCCGCCGGAGGAAAAGCGTAATTTGTTAATTCAGCGACGTATGGAAAAAAAAGAAGCTTTTCAAAAGTTTATTTGCATCAAGGAAACGTTAGATACCCAAGAACTTGACGATGAAACGAGAAAGCAATTGTTGCAAAATACCGAGTTATTAAAAAAACAATTCATTCGGGTGAAGGAAGCAGATACTTTAAAAGTGAAACGCTTGATGGATGCTTATGGTGTAGTTTATGTTACGGCAGAAGGGGAATCAGATTCGCTTTGTAGCCACTTAGTTAAAACTGGTATTGCTTGGGCATGTTTAAGTGACGACATGGATATGTTTGTATACGGATGTTCCCGAGTTTTACGACATTTTAGTTTAATAAATCATTCAGTAATATTATATGATACAGAAAAAATATTGCTTGATATTCATTTGACCGAAAACGAATTTCTAGATATTATGGTATTGTCTGGTACGGATTATAATTTAAATAATGAAACTAATTTACAACAAACCCTACGTTGGTTTAAGGAATATAAAAAGGCGTTTAATAAAGACGGAAATTCATTCTATGAATGGCTTTGTAAAAACAGTAAATATATAAAAAATTTGGATTTATTGCATACCATAAAAGATATATTTATGATGATTCGTTATGAAGTGTCTGCTAATAACATAAAAGACAATTATTTGACTGATACGAATATAAATTACCCTGCTTTGAGGTCGTTGTTGAGGGAAGATGGATTTTTGTTTTGTCATTAGTTGTTTTCTCTAGTGCACCAATAAATAGAATTATAAACAATTTTGTTAAAATTAGTATTATTAGGTGAAGTAGAAATGGACAGATATGAATTCATACAAACAATTCTTGATCCTCCTACTGGAGAAGGGCTGTATGCAGCGATGAAAGGAATTTCTTTTCCATTGTAAAAATACGTTGCTAATAAAACCGAATTGAGCCGATTGTCAAAGAAAACTTGTTCCGTCGCATCATTAATTTTTTGTTCATTTAAATTTAAACTAATTTGGTTGTCATTACTTATTGTCACCCCTTTAAATATAGGATGTGAAGGAAACTTTACGTTTATAGAAGTAATTGTTGTATCATCTGTATAAGTGTAGTTATTTTTGTAAATAAAAGGGATGTTATTATAATCAAAACCATTTATAGATTCGTTTTGCCAAATATTATTTCCTAGAACCGCGTTTCCACCAGAGTTTATATAGTTTTGTAAATTTCTACCAAATGAATTTGTAAATCTTTTTTTTGTAACTGTTTCACTTATTGTCACGATAGTATGTGCAGGTTTTTTAATATTGTTTGCGTCAAGTTTTGTGTGGTTTATAGTTGTAGATCTTTCAGATATAGCTTCTATATTTCCAGTGAGATTGGGAATTGAATAGTTGTATCTAGTTATTCGAGTTATTCCATCAATCGTTGTTTTTTGCGTATCAAAAAATTGTGTTGGGGTTTGAGTAATTGTGCCTTGCTTGGTAAATAAAACGATGACTTTATAATTAGTCAATGTTAAATCTTCTCCATTATAATATGTAGCAACGCTGTCTTTAAATTCGACATTAAATGTAGTATAATTAATTATATCTGTTATTGCGGAGTTATTTTTTATTTCGTCTTTGTAAAAATCATAAAGTGAAGTTGTCGATAAAGTATCAAATGTATTTGTTGAGAAGGTTGGTTCATTGATGAAATGATTAACTGAACCTAGATATGAGTCTTGATATAATATAACTGGTATAGATTCAATTGAATTAATCGTAGCAAATACTGGTTGTAACGTTTTAAGCTGATTTTTAATATTTCCAGAATAACCAATAGAAGTTTGAAAATCCGCGTTATTATCTAAACTGGTAAAATTATCTTTTAAATCTTCTGCATCATTGGCTTGACCATAATCATAAATCATCAATATACCATCTCCGTATTTAATTGATTTTAATTGGGCAATTTTATCGAGTGTATAAATATATTTTCCGCCGACCTTTTTTGGAACAGAGCTACCCCCCGATCTGGCCCTCAGCAATGCATCATTACACGTTCTACTATCATAATTACGAAGTTTAAAATTACAATTCATTTTACATTATAACTGTAAAATAAATTTAACTAAAACTAATTTTTAATCCTTTTGGGTTTGTGGTCGCAAGTCCTATTGTATGATCACGTCGTCTCTCTATACGAGCCGAAGCGTCGTGATTTGTGGATCCGTAAAATTTTTGTTGCTTCCAGATCGTTTTTTGTTTAGTCGATCCAGTAGGGGCATTATAAATAGATAAATCTAATGATTTATTGAACACCCTTCTTCCAGAGGAAAAATTGCTGTCACCAGAAGAATTCGCGTCCTTGAACGGCATTGCGTTGGGTGCTGTCAATATTGCGTTGTTCATATCATTTTTTGTTGGCGGAAATGAGGTAAAAGTAAATTTAAACATGCGGGTTTATATTATTATTACATTATTTTTTTACAAAATAGAATTGATATAACATCCGTTAAAATCTTCGTTTCCGGTATGAACCAAATTTATTCCTACATTCACGTAAATATTACCTCCCATTTTACTCCATCTATGACAAAACATCCAATCTTCTGAATAATAATGATCATCTTCAACTCCGCAATCAAAAAGTGCATAGGCAAAATTATTTTCATTTTCTTTTAAAAATCCGACGTCATCAGTATATTTGGTTCCCGGATATGCTTTTTGCATACTCTCTATCACCTCTCTTTTAAACATCATGAATCCAGTAGCCAAATGTTTAACTTTTGCCATATTAGATTCAATGCTCAACACGCTGTCAAAATAATTAATATTGTATTTCAACAAATTGTGCTGAATTGCGTTTTCGTCACTAATAATATTACTGAACTGTGATGCGTTTTTTTTTTCTAACCATTTTTTAATGACGTCGTCCTCTTTGGTGAGTTTTTCCCAAAAATAATGCTTCAAGGGGTATACTCCTCCGCAAAGCGATTTATTAGACAACAATAATTTTAAAATATCTACTGGATCCCAAGTAATATCGGCATCAATGAACATGATATGTGTGCATAGGGGATTATTCATTGCCTTTGCTACTAAATTATTTCGAGCTCTTTGTACCAAACTATCGTTTCGGCAAAATTCTATTTCTACCGAAATTCCGTATCTATTTAACATTTCTTTTGTCGCTAAAAGGCAACGCACGTAATTAACAAAACAAACGCTCCCGTAACAGGGAGTAAGAATATACAAAGTGGGAGCCTTTGTTTTGACAAATTCGATTAGTTTTTCTTCAAAAGAAGAAGGCCGTTTCTCTTCTTCTTCTTCTGACACCACAGGTTTTTCTTCCAAATTCATATTATAACACAATATGAATTTGAACATTTATATTCTTTTTTTGGGTTTTTGTTTTATTTGTTTCGTATTTATACTATTTTAAACAGCGGCGGCGGCAGCAACCTCGGCCTTAATAAAGTGATGCTTCATAAACTTCTGAAGATTGAAGTAGGTAAGCTCATCCTCATTGTTGAGCTTAAGAAGCTTTGAAAGCTTGTTGTCGGGATTGATCTTGCGACCATTCTGGGCGTCCTGGAGATTATTGGCGCGAATGTAAGCGTTGATCTCCTTGCTGACAGAAGTTCTCGCCATCTCGGTTCCAACCGTCTTTCCAAGGAACTCAGCGAGTTCATCGCTGATACGAGTGGGCTTGACGAATCCAGAGGGCTGACGATTTCCCGAACTACGTCTCTTCTTGGCAGTAGCCTTCTGGGCAGTCTTAAGCTCACGAGTAACAGTCTTCTCAAGACCCTTGAAATCGTTCTTGAGGTTGGCGAGGAGACCAACAAGATACTGAAGCTTAGCGCCATACTCAGTCATCTTTACAATGAGAGGATTGGCGGCACCATCAACCGCGCCGTCAGCAGAACGAGATACTGTCTCGTCGACCTCGGGAGTCATCTTATTGACAGGAGCAGCGGTCTCTTTAACTGCCTTCTTGGCACGAGATACCTTAGGAACAGCGGCAGTTACGGAAACGGCAGCGACGGGGGCAACAACGGCAGGGGTGGAAGAATTCTTAGAAGCTCTGACCATTCGGGGCTTTATACAATAATACAAAAGTTCTTTTTAAGTTATTTCGAGCTATAATATATTTTAATTATAAGTTTAAAAAATTTGGCTTCATTTTTCCTAAGCGTTTTGTTTTAGAATATTTTTTACGTATTTATTAATAAGATATTGATTCATATAACCACGGTAACGCGATTCTCGCTGGAACTGAAACCAAGGTCAATGCGGATAACAAATGAAACGCCGATATTTTTCTAAATTCATCATCGAATCCACAATAGATGAGATTTTCCATTACTGTCACGCATAAAGTTTGAAAATCTTCCAAGGGCGCATCATTATAGATAACATTTCTGTTAAAAATATTAGCAAAAGGTTCTAAAAAAGGACAGATTTTTTTCTTTATATCATAAGATAATTGAGCTCTGAACTGCCATAAATCTGACAAATTCCGATAAAATCGAAGACAACCAATTCTGTCCAGATTGGAAAACCAAGAACTTTGGGTATAATTACCTAACTGATCAATCTCCATAAATAAATTTTGAATTCTAACGTCAATGCTTTTAGATCTGGTTTCTAAGATAAAATTATATTTCAGATTCATATCTGATACATTATACTGGCCAGGAATGATGGTAGGGATATAGTATTCTCTGGAAAAGTTTTGATTTGTGTTCACATTTTCGAGAACCGGAGGCGTTCTTGTAATATTCGTCTTCCTTAAAAAATTGGCAGAATAGAAATAATTTATTTCATCATCCAAGTTATTATATATGATTTTGGTGATGTTGTTGAGAGAAATAATATCGTGAACATGGTTGTCGGAAAATTTCTCTCTGTTGTACGGGTTTTTTAAAGGGGTTTTGTTTTTAACAAATTGCATAAGCGATGTTATATTGAACCCGTATGTAAAATTCTTTTTGTCTTTGTAACTGTAAAATAATTCATAAGGTATTTCACGTAATGGTTCTAGCGTAATAAAATCGGTATCGTTTACACAAATTGATCTATTTTTGTAAGCTTCACCGCGTAAACGGAAAGATTGCTTTACTAACCATCCTCTAAAAACGGTTTGTATTCTTACGCAGGTTTTAATTTTCAAAAAATGTTCTTCAATACGACGTATCAATGCGCCTTTGTTTCCCGTTCTTGTTAAATTGTATTCTTTGACAATCGTTTTTAATTCGGGTAATTTGTATTTTTTTAGATCAACGTTGTTCTTGTTGTAGTGAGAATATGACAACTTGTAATTTATTATATCTGGTTTTGAAATACTTTGTCTGTGTAATTGTGGGCGCAAAGGCTTTGATAACATTTACTATATATAGCTAGTTACATATTATTTTAAATAGTTATAACGACATTAATGTTTTTTACAGGAGAACTTCTTTCTAAAATAGCACTATTTATGCAGGTGTCGTTTTAAAACAAAAAAATTGATTTAAAGATATCGTTACATGATTATCATACAATTATCCCAGTTAGTTATGTCGAAGCAACAGTCCAGCCCCATTGTTATTCCTTATTCCGAGTGGAATGTTTCTGACGTGAAGTACATGCAGCCGAAGACAAATGCCGTCGGCGGAAAGTCAATTAATATGATTAGTACCAGATCCAATCGTTCCCTGCATATTTCGACTCCCGCGATGACTACTTGGGGAATTTCCGATTGGACTGACGAGAAGACCGGTGAGTCGAATGGAAAGTTCAGTATTTCGCTCAGTTTTCCTAGTCCAGATTACAAGACTGAGGCGACCACGGATTTCCTCAATAAGATGGAGGAGTTTCAGAATCAGATTCTCGATGACGCAGTAAAGAACAGTGAGGTTTGGTGGGGCGAGGCAATGTCACGCGAGGTTTTGAAGCATACGTTCTTCCCTTTTATCAAGTATTCGAAGGACAAGACGACGAAGAAGATTGATACGACCAAGGGACCAAGCATGAGTGCAAAGGTTCCGAATTACGACGGAAATTGGAAGGTGGAGATTTATGACGCAAGTCGTAAGCTTCTCTTTCCGAATCCGTCGAATCCTCTTCTCAGCCCGATCGACTTTGTTCCGAAGAAGAGCAAGGTTGCCACTGTACTTCAATGTAACGGAATCTGGATTGGTGGTAAGGGTTGGGGTGCGAAGTGGACCCTCACTCAGGGTGTTGTAAAGCCTCCTGAGGTTGTAAGTGTCTTTGGGACTTGCCATATTCCGGATGACGTTTGTAATTCTATTGATAAGCAATCGACTTCTAATACGTCAGTTGATGGTGAGGATGATGAGGACGAGGCAGAGGTTTCCAATACGTCAGCTCCAGTAGATGTAAAGGATGTTGTAGATACTGACGACGAGGACGATTCCCCAGTTCAAGAGGCGGTTTCACAGCCAGTAAAGAAGGTGGTTAAGAAGGCGGCTCCTGTTACTGTGGAGACCGAGTCTGTATCGGCCGCTGCGGAGGAGACCCCAAAGAAGAAGATTGTGAAGAAAAAGGTTTAAAAACGATAAAACAACGACGAAATGAATAAAAAATAATACTATAATTACGAGTATTATTTTTTTTGGGGAGATAATATATAATGTCTTTATCAAAAAAAGAAACAAAAACTCCGACCCCTTTTTTTTCTAGATCAAAGGTGTTGTCTAAATCGGCGAAAAAAACAAGATACGTTTTATGTTTTGATACGGAAACTACGGGCGTTTCTTCAGAGCGTTATTTTAACGATAAACGTGTCAAGGCAGAAGACTGGCCAAGAATTATTCAATTGGGATTCATAATATATGATTTAGAAACTATGCAAATAGTTAACGTGTTTGATCAATTGATACGCATGAAACCAGGATTTCCTGGAGTTCCGCCGGAAACCACTGCGGTTCATCACATCACAGATCAAATGTTAGAAACGCGCGGTATTCCAATTGAAGCGGCGTTGCTAGAATTTTCCCGCCATTACAAAGAATGCGATTTAGTGGTCGGTCATAATGTCAGATTTGATATAAATATGATATGTGCAGAATTTACTTTATTATTAAGGAATTCCGAAATGGGATTATCACCACAAGAAAGATCGGATATAAAAAAAGTAATGAGTGATTTAATGTATGACAATGATAAATCATACTGTACTTTGTCAAACTCGATTTCTTTATGTAGATTACCCAAATTAGAGTATGCTGGTTCTCGTCGTCCATTATTAGACGTTTATGGTCTTGAAGTAATTAATAGTACAATGAAACAGGGCAAGAGACAATTTCGTGGTCCTAGATTGGAAAATGCACATGAAGTTATTTTCAAACAGAGAGCAAATGGTGATAAACATCAGGCAATTACAGATGTAGCAATTTGTTTGCGCATTTTTGTAAAGATTTATTCGGGTGTAGATATTTGTGATGCTGAACACAAAGAACAAAATAAATTTATTTTTGATAAAATTGTTCCTGAAAAGATGTCAGGAACTGAGTTGATGGTTCAAGTTCCCAATGTTGATGAAATTCGACAAATGAGTGCATATAATCTTAATCCGATTTCAAATTTAGATACGAGAAAAAGAAAAAGAAGCTTATCCAAATTAAGCAACAAAAGGTTGACAAAATCATTGTCTCTTCCAAGAAGGACCACGATTCGATCTAAGTCAAGAAAAATACAATCTCTTTGATAATGGTATCTTAAAAATATAATATGGGGTTTTTCATATTATATTATTGTCAAGTCTACAATTATGTCGGCTTTTTTTGATATATCATAAACATCAACTGTATTTATTTTAGATATACCTTGTCGCTCCAATACAATAGTTTGACGTTTTTTAAAAACCAACTGCTCTCTTTTCAGAAAAAACGACGTTTTGCCTATTTTAAATTCAGTGGTATCATTATTCCAAATATCTAGAATTCCTAACGAAACACAAACTGTAATATTATTTTTACTGTCGATTGTAATATTTTCCGGCACAATCGGATTACATTTTACATAAACATCGGAACCAGACGCATCGTATATCAATTCGTGATGCCATAGCGGAACTGCGTACATAGAGTTGTTTAGTTTTAATTTGTATAAATTGTTCTCAAAAAGGTCGTTTAATTCTGGATTTAAAATAATACATTCGTCGTTTTTTGTTTTTTCCCGTATCAAATTCTCGATTTTATTAAAAAACGAATGCGAAAAATGAAAAACTTCCCCGTGTATGGTTAACGTCTCATGAATTTTAATTAATATGGTTTTGTCGACTTTTTCTAGAAGTTCGATCGCATTTTTTTCGCACATAGTCGATATTTTGTTTAATATAAGCTGAAGAACTGATCCTCCCAATTCTTTTGGGATTAGTTTTTTAATAAAAGAGAACAACATATTGTTGTATTCGCCTTTTTTGGATCCTGGTTTCTCAAATTCTTCGTTGTATTCATCCTCCTCTTCACTTGTAAAATCGTCTTCTTCTAAATAACGCAACAAGTATTCATAGGCGTTCTGAACCTCCTGAAATTTTTGCGCAGCGTCCTGAGATTTGTTCTTATCGGGGTGATATTTTAGCGCCAGAATTCGATAACTTTTTTTAAGAGAGGTTAGGGTGACTTCGTTTTCTTGTGATATATCTAATATTTTACAGCTAGTATCATAATTCATTTATAATTTTGTATCTTATTTATTATATAAAACATAATACTCTCTAAATGGTAAATAGGTCTATAATTATTGTTGTAGTATTTTAAAAAGGGGTGAGTTTTTAATAAAATATCGTGCGTATCCTCACTCTTTAGTTCTCCCGTTTTAATAAAATAACTAAGAATGTAATACAAACATTCGGAAATGTCAATGTTATATGTCAATATATCATACAAATTGTCTCTGAAATTGGTAAAAGACAAGGTGTCTTTTTCGGCAATGTTCTCAATTAGTTTGTCGCAAACAATATTAAATATGTCTTTTGGTAAATCCTTCGCTTGTTTAATCAAACAAAAGGACCTTATTTCTTTTGCGTTTACAACTCCCTCGGTATTTACAAAATCTAATATTTGCTTTGTTTGCTCATATTTGTCGTGATCTATTGGCGCGGTTTTGTGATATAAAATTTTTTCTAAAAAGGTTTCGGATAATTTTTCTTTTTCTTCAGTTCGGACGCTGGATAAAAGAATTAGATCATTGTAAAATTTTTTGTCAGGTCGTTTAATGTTGACAATTTGAGAACAATTTATAATTTGTTCTGGTATAAAACTTACATGTTCACACAATATAAAGAATTTTATTTTTATATTTGATTCGGAATAACTGAAATGCTGCATATAACTGTAAAAATTATCTAATAATTCATTGTGTGTGTTCTGAAAATTTTTACAGAGAATAATGCCGATTTTGTCCTGTTTTACAGAAATTATATCTACTATTTGTAAAAATACTTCGTGCCAAATTATTTTAGAGTTACATCCTAGTAACGACATATCTATCTCATAGTGAATGTCGCTTATCTTGTAGAGATAATCTTGCTTTTCTGTAGTCAATTTCATTTTTTTCTCGTATTTTAATTCAGTTGGACTATATTTTTTCAAGATTTTGAGAACCTGTGTATATTTTCCAACTCCCGGCGGCCCATAAAAAATTGTGTTTTTTAGATTTACTATATTTCTAGGAAAATTACGTATTGTAGAAACTAACTCGGGATGAATGTTTATTTTTTCCGATGAATATAAATAATCGTCAAAATGGGTTTCATAGAATTTCATCTGTACTTGCTATGAATATAGAAGTATGTTTATATATTTTAACGAATAATAGGCTATTTATAAAAAATATTGTATTACGTAAAAGGCAGATTTAAGGCACAGAATTTGTGGGTGTTGAAGTAGGGTTTGTATTTGTATTTGTATTTGTATTCGAGGCGTTTGTTGGCAGTTGTGAATTTTTTTTAAATTTCAAAAAATCGTTGCTCAATTTAATCATTTCCGATGACATGGACAAAACTGAGACACCCATTCCAATAATAAAAAAACAATAATATTTCGGATCAAAGAAAAAATCATTTTGTTCTTTCAAAAATTTGTCGCCTGATATCAAAACGTATACATAAATTATTGTAATTGAGGTTAATGCGGCTAAAAGATTGTTGTAATCTATTAATTCTTTTTTCATTATATCTGATAACGGAATATCAATATTTTTTGAAAAGAAATTGTCATTTAAATATTTGTATGTAACAATCATAATAATAAGTGAAATTATTTCGAACAAACTGGATATAAAGACGCTGCTCCATGATAGTTTCAGAAAAAGGTTGGAATTCGTTATGTCGTTTTTTGATATAATCATGCTGAAGAAAAATATAAAGAAAATTTGAAATATGCTTATTAAAATCATAGCGGGAATTGTTTTTTTATTATTTGTATTGTTTTGTATGTACTGTTTATTGGGCAGTGGATCTCTTGTCGTTAAGTTTTTAGCAAAATATAGTAAAAAACCAGAAATGATTAAAATTGTTATCCCGAAAAGACCAGCTAGAACGCTAAATGATTGGTTTTTTATATTTTCGGTTCCTTCATTTGCATGTGCAATCATTAAACCCAGGAAGAATATGAATCCTATAACATCACCAGCAATGATAAAATTAAAGAAATCTTTTGTAAATTTGTAGTTTAAATATGGATTCATGGTTTTAGATTGTATACGCGTTTCTTTGTATTCTAAATCGAGATAGTCCAAGTCAATATCTTGTAGATTTTTATATTTGATCACGATTAATAAAGACGCAACTAATTCTAATATCACTGCTATAATGAGAACTCCCCAAGAGATGGTCCATTTGTTATCTGTAGGAAACATAAAATAGATCAAAAGCAAAAACAAAAATTGAGCTACAAATATTCCAATGGCACTCGAAAAGTTTTGGTGTACTATTTTTACAGAGTCCTGCAGTAAATACACAAAACATGCGACAAATAATCCAATAAACATCAGCAGATTGATATAGTTAAAATTTTTTTTCAAGAATCGAATTGTCTCATCTTCATCTGTGTCTGCCATTTACATAATTTTGATATTTTATTTCTTGGTTTTGTCTATATATTTTTCCTGGATCCATTGGATCAGCGTTTCTGATTCGCACGAAATAGGACAACCTGCAAATTTTTTAATATTAAAAAACGAAGGTTTCGTCATCGATTCGCTCTTGTAAAAAACGTAGTTGCCGAATTTGCCCCTTCTTACAGACATTGTTTCGCTCAGTTTTTTCAAAATATTCTTGTCAACTTTTTCTCCATTTAATAAAGGGACAACGTCATCAAGCGTTATTTGATCTAATGGCTTGTCAATCGATTTGATGGATATTTTGGTTTCACCGTGTTCAATGTATGGTCCATATTTACCTGATTTTAGAATTACGTTTTGTCCTTTGTGAATTCCGAGAACATCCGTTTTGATTTCTAGTAAATCGTCTGTTTTGTAACCCCCAGTCTTTAATACTTCTAAATCAATATTGATGGTTTTTTTTACAGGTCGATATTGTAGTGTCCCGTCTTCCAACTTGTGTTTAATAACTGGACCATATTTCTCAAAAACAAAATCATTTTCATCGTCAAGTTTATATGTCTGTTTTTCTAGTTTTGCCATAGGTTTCGCCAGTGTCTTTATTTCTTCGTAACATTGTTTGCATATAGATGACCAATCCGCTTGTGTGCCGTTGGATACCTCATCTAATTGATCCTCCATCGATTTTGTATATCCATAAGCAAACATGTTCTCAAAATGTTGCACTAAAAATTCGATTGTTAATAGTCCAACGTTTTGTAAAACCAATTTGTTCTTTTCGTTCCCAAAGGTCTTTTCTTTTTCTTTGATTTCGAGAACATTTTTAATGAGACAGAAATCCTTGCATTTTACTACAGTTCCTTCTACATTTGTTCTCGAAACGTAGCCACGGTCTTGTATTGTATCGACGATTGTGGCAAAAGTGGATGGTCTGCCTATCCCAAGTTCCTCTAATTTTTGAATTAGCGTAGCTTCTGTATAATGCTGGTGTTTGTTTCTTGCTACAAATTGGGTCTCTATTTTTTTATACGTAAACGATTTTTTACATGCTTCAATTGATTTAAAATATAGAATTTGAGCACTTGCTTCAGATTGAAGTTTTGTCATATCTACCTTTTCTTCTATTATTTTCCAACCGAGAAATACAGGTGATTCGATTGTTGTCGAATAATGACATTCTAAAGGTGCTGAAATTTTAATAGAAGTTATATTGAAAACGGCATCAGACATACATGATTCTATAGAGTTTCGCCAAATTAATTTATACATTGATGCTAGTCTGCCGTTTTCTGTATTAATCGAATGATTTTCAATGTGAGTAACACGAATGGCTTCGTGAGGATTATTATTATCCTTGTTTTCTAATAATCCAACTTCTCCTATATATTCTGATCTTTGATACTGAGATAAGATATGTTTTTTACATTGATCTATAAAAACCCCTGAATATTTGGCACTCTCCGTTCTCATATAAGTAATATGTCCTTCCTGGTATAATTGCTGACAAAGACTCATTGTCTCTTTGGGTGAAATATGGAGCACATTACTAGAAGTTTGTAGAAGACGCGATGTGGTAAATGGTTTTGGCGCTGTTCGTTTTGACGGTTTTTGAGAACCCACTGATAAAGAATACGAAAATGTCTTGGATTTCTCTAGGAATTCAATTACTTTTGATTCTGCGTCGAATTCTTGATTCAAATCAAAACCGAGATTTTTTTCAAAAAAAAGCCCAGTTGTTTTATATTTGGTTTCTATTTCTCGCTTTTCTTTTTCGTTATCGTATACTAGACGAAGAGCTGGGGTTTGGCAACGTCCTGCTGATAACGAATTCGATTTGTCATGGAAGAGATATTTCCATAGAAATGGAGAGATTTTAAATCCTACTATAATATCGAGAACCTGTCTGGCATGTTGAGCTTGAACCAGATTCATATTTATACGACCGGGCGTGGCGACTGCCTTACGTATTGCGTTTTCAGTAATCTCGTGGAAAATTATACGCGGAGTAGTTTCTACGGACAGGCCAAAGGTTTGGCAAATATGCCAAGCAATGGCCTCTCCTTCACGGTCGTCGTCTGAAGCTAAAATAATATTGGATTTTGAGAACCTTCCAATCACTTCGCGCATAAATTCTACCTGTTGTTTTTTTTCATCGATAATCGTAAAAGTTGGCTCAAACGAACCCTTTGTGTCTATTGATTTCATTCCGTCAATTGTACGGATGTGCCCCTTTGATGCGATACAACAGTAATCGGAACCCAGAAATCCTTCTATTTTTTTGCATTTAGAAGGAGACTCTACAATGATAAGGAAAGTAGCTGAATAGTTGATTTTGTCTGTTTTAGGTATAGCAGTTGCATAATTACGTTTTTTGAAGAACTTGGGAGGCATTGTTTTCTATATAATAAGGGAGGATGTGTTTATTTGGTTATAAAATATATTTATATTGTAATAGTGATTCATATGGAAATAAATGATAGTTTTTAAATCTTCAAGGTTGTAAAACTCTTTAGCAATAGTTTTATGAAGTCAACTTTTACAAAATATAGATTTTTATTGACACTGATCACAATTATAATGTTTGTAAATTTATTAATAAATATAGAGTATATATCATGCCCAGCACGACTCTCTACCTCGGCGACTCCGCGACCATCTCCGGCAACACTGCCACGCTTCTTTCTGGCTCTACTCTCAGCATTGCGTCTGGTTCCACACTTGCGCTTGCTGCCGGCTCTACCACAACAGTGGAGGGTGCGTTTAACATGACCGGCACCACACAAGTTACCACGCCCGATGTTCATGGCGATTTACAATCAGTTGTAAACATTGATTTCGTCAATAATGCGATCACCACACTTATTGGTACCGCTACTGAATATGGTAACAAATTGGGTTTATTAGAGGAATTAAATACCCAGTTAAAGAACTTAGAAGCCGGTGATGTTCAGGCCATCAATAACTCTATCGCCATTGAGGCGTCTCGTGCCCAAGATATCGAGGCTGGTCTTCGCGCTGATTTAACCAGCGAAAGTGCCCGTGCCGTTGCTGCCGAGGGTGTCCTTACCACCGATTTGGCTAGTGAGAGCGCCCGTGCTGTTGCTGCGGAGGGTGTCCTTACCACTGATTTAGCTA
>Ga0114963_10001192_pt1 | contig 17992 bp, 14 predicted proteins | sample C_131016_EF_Meta_FD_87019 | JGI IMG/M metagenome (GOLD analysis project Ga0114963, IMG submission 87019) | Freshwater microbial communities from Lake Croche, Canada to study carbon cycling - C_131016_EF_MetaG | ecosystem: Environmental > Aquatic > Freshwater > Lake | place: Lake Croche, Canada...
AAGTTTCTAAAAGGGTCGTTACCAAATCCTACAATAGTGTGACCATTATAATCAAAATCATGTTTACCAATTTGACTTCTGTATTCCGCAAAATCATCAGTACTCATTGGCACTTCTTCATCATTATCATCTTTCAAAATAATTTTTGTAGGCATGTGAACAATATTATCGTCCCAATCGAACGCATAATATTTTAAATCTGGTGTTTGTTCGTCTTTAAAACCCTCGTTAATTTTTCTTTTCATTATTGGCTAAAAACAGGGGGTAATTAACCCCCCATTTTGTTATATATTTTCAAATGAAGCACCTGTTGGAGTGATAAAGAATTCGATATCAATAAATTCAAGCGCTTTAGTTGGTTTAAGGTATATTTTACCTGTAAGTCTGTTTGCATCTAAATCTTCTGGTGAAGATGATACTGTTACACGGAAATCATAAAGACCTCTGTCTCTTCTGATACCATCTAAGATAGGGTTAACACTATCCAAGAATTGTTGTCTAACGATTTGGTCGTTTTGTTCAAATAACAATCTAATCGCTACCGCTGAAATTAACTTACGAGCTTGTAATAACAATCTTCTAACATTCAATCTGTTAAGAGCTGTGTCAGCAACTTGTAAAGTTTTGTTACCCCAAATTACTGTACCAACGTCTGAGAATGTTGCGATTGGGTTGATTCTACCTTGATAAAGAGTATCTCTATCTTCTTGAGTCAACTTAACTCTAGCTTTGATTGAATTTACAAGACCTCTTGTGTAACCCGCTGATGCGAACCAAGGGAATGCAATGTTATCAGTCAACGCTAAGTTTCTACAAACTTCACCTGTTGGAGGTAAGTAGATTTGTGTATTATTTACTGTATCTCTTGTTAAAATCCAAGGATAATAAGTAGCTGTATAGTTAGAATCGATTCCTGTATTATCAAGGTTATCAACCGCTTCTTGAGGATAGATAATTGCTTGAGGGTCAGTAGAATCTGGTAAGTACATGTTGTAGTCAGGAGTTGTTGTGATATACACAGAGTCAGCTCTTGAATATTGTATCATTTGAATTGTTTCTTCTACTAAGTTAGAATTGTAAACATAATCAATACCACCTGTCGCAAACACGTTAATGTTTGTTGCTTCAGGGTTAGCGAATGTTAAGATACCAAGTAAGTAAGCGTAGTAGTCGGTGTTTGCAAAGTCTTGAGTATTGTTTTGAACAACAATTCTTTTGAACAATCCGTCACCTGTTGCTGTTGGGTATCTTACTGAAGCGGCAGCTCCAGCTAAATAACCTGATGCACCTAATTGGAATCTATCTTCGTTAGTTCTATATTCTCTATAGATATCCCATCCGTCAAATCCACCTGCGAAACATACTGTGTACTTTCTTGAGTAAATAAAATAGTAAGGATTTTCTTGTGTTGCTGGGTCTGTTCTAAAATCTGCTACACCACACTCAAATGCTGTTTCACCACTTGTATCATAATAGTTACCGATTGTTACAACAGTTGCTCCTGAGTCCATATGGAAACCTTTAGATAAAACGTTCCAAGGCATTGAGTCAGTTGCTGTTGCCCAAGCTTGTTGTGGATTTTGTTTTCCTTTATAATCTAAGAATGATTCATCAATACCATATTCAGTAGAAAATCCTAAGTAAGCTCTTCTTACGATATTACCAGGAGACTCAACTGCGTTTGTTCCACCATAAGGACTTCCGAATGGAGGGTCAGCAATTACTTCACCTGGGTAGTAATATTTTGTTTTAAATTTAGGATAAGGTGCTGGGTTAGACGTATTTGCATATTGTCTTTGGATGTAACCATAAAAACCACATGGGATTGAATCCACAGGAGCGTTATCTGCCATTTCTAACATAACGTATTTTGAAAGAAGCGCAAACTCACCATTTGAAGTACCAATTTTCTTTGCAACGTAGTTGTTAGAAGCTGGGTCCATATTACAATTTGTGAATTTTTCAATGACAACTGGATTTGCATCTGTATCATAGAAGTTTCTAACTAAAACATCAAAACTCATATTATTAAACGATAAGTTTGCAATTGAAATTTTAATTTCATAATTTGCAGAATCTCCATCAGAAATTGAAATGAACTTAAATAAATTATAAACTTTATTACCTCTTAATTCTGAAACCAAAAATGGTGTTTCAGGTGATTGATATTTTTCTAAATTCCAAGCAATTGAAGAACTACTTTGACTTCTAGCGTCAGGTAATGCAATCAACTCACAATTTAATCCTTTAATATAACCTTGGTTAAATGCATAATTTAAAGAACCTGGATAAATTTCTTCAACAAACACAGGAACCTCATATCTTGATTTACCAAAATTATCAACACCTAATACTTTTGTTATGTATTTTGAATCCGCAGCTCCTAATGAAGCTTCAAGAGAAAAATTATTACCTTCAATAGTAACGCCTGATAATAAGAAATGTGCGTATGGTGATTTAGTAATACCTGAGTATTGACCACTACATACCATTTGTAAATCAGTTAATCCACTTACTTGGTAAATAGGACCATGATTCATACTATCAACACTGTTATCATATAATGAAATACCTCTCGAACGAAGTGTAGCGATAACCATGTTATTAAATTCAGGATATGCTGAGCCCATAAAGCTATTAACATTACCTGTTAAAGTACCTGTATACTCTCCTGTCGCCCCTGTTGCATAATTGATAATTTCATAGTAAAAAGAATAACCTGAATAATTGTTATCCATATAGTTACTAAAATTAGCATAATACCAAGGGTCATTGCTATTAGAACTTAAATCGTTAGTATCTAAGTTAAGTGTATCACAAAGATATTCATTAACAACTGTATTATATTCAGATGTTAACATCCAATAATCTGAACTAGGGATTGCACCATACACATATGCAGTTGTTGCAGATAATGTTGGTGTGTTATAAACAAAACTTGTACTATTTTGAAAATCATTAAATAATGTCGATGTACTTCCATCACTTAACACATATTGTACATTTAAATTTGGTTGAATATAAGTTGTGAATACAGCATTCGATGACGTGAATTGAAAAGTTCCATCAGTCGCATTACCACTGAAATCAATAGTAAATGTTAAACCTGATGTATCAACATCAATAGTTGTTGGGTCTACGTTAGATGTTACTCTAATGCTCCATGATGGACCAGCATCATAACCTGATAAACCTAATACTCTTGTTACGAATAATTGGTTCGATTGTTGTAAATAAGATTTTGCGATGTACGCAGCCTCATATTTTGGGATTTGTGTATTCACAAACTTAACAGGTTCTGTCCCACCAAAGTAGGCTTGGAACTCGTCGTAATTTGTTATAAAAACAGGTTCGAAGGCTGGACCTTTAATTGTCTCACCAACTAAACCTAATGTCGTTACACCTACGCTCTGAGCTACGAACGATAAGTCCGTTTCAGAAGTGTAAACGCCAGGTGATACGAATACTTTTTGATTTGCTTGTGCTGTTGCCATTATTAATTAATTCTTGTGCAGATTTATTTTAATGATAAATATTCATTACTAACACAAAAAACTTGACTTTTGGATATGTATTTGTAAACGGTATGAATTAATTCTGCCTTTTTTCTACCATGAAAACAAAGAAAGAAATAAAGAATCTAAAAATATCACCTGAATCACACGATATACTGAAAAAGTATTGTGATAAAAGAGGTATTAAAATTTATAAGTTTATTGAGAATTTGATAATTGAAAAATGTAAAGAGAAGAAAGATATCTATGGTGATTAAACTAATTTATCTTCAAATTCAATATTGGCATCTTTAGTATTGTCATTCTTAACAACTTCAATTCTTAAAACATCGTTAGTTGTTATTTGAATTCTTTGAGCATCGCTACCATAATAATCATCGTTGATGTAGACTTCGTATGTATCAACATTATTAGAATTAACAAAAGATAAATCAGCCGTAAAATCAATTCTTTCACTTAAAATATTAGTTCCCGCAACAAATAAAATATTTGAAAGAAAACTATCGGGATTTTCGGGCTCCCTTCTTTTCTTTTGTCTAAAACTACTAACATCAAGTTCAAAGATTTGAGCAACTCTAGAAATTGCTGGTTTAACTTGAAACTCTTCTTCATCAATTAAGTACCCCAACATCGTGAAGTCATAATTCTGAATAAAATATTTTCTGTTCTCAATTTGCATTTGAGACTCGTCGGCAATATTGTTTAAGATAATTGGAACATATTGTCCTTTAATAAACGTGTAGGCTTGTCTTGAAGAAAACTTTTGCATCACAACTTTATTCAACTGATTCAATTCTCTCATTCTGTTACAAATAATTTTAACTGAATAGTTGATATCAACAGGAACTGGTTGTGGAATAGTGTAGATATCCATACCTTGTTCATTTCCATTCCAAGTTGGAACCGAAGCATAATAAAATTGTTTTCTATTAGGTATTGTATAAAGAAGTGCTGGATTTGTACCAAACTTAACTTCAGGTTGTCTAACTACCGTAATGAATGGAGGTTCGGGGTTATTATCCAAGTTAGTGAACATTGCGGTTTCAACATATTGAGACCAGTTCTGACTTGTAATAATAATATCCACCATAGGAACAATACTACCCGCACTAACCACTTGTAAGTCACCCTTAACAAAATCTAACATACCTCTATCTAAATCGGCGTGCAAAACTGACTTAGGTAAATAAGTTCCATCTTTATTGATGTATTCCAATAATTGTTCCCTACGAGCAGATAATACTTTTTTAGGGACTAAAGGTAATGTTGGTTTAACTTGTCTTGGTAACGGCATTATATTCCTCTAAATTCATTTTCACTTACGTATGTTGCGGTAACTGTCCTATAAAAAGGTTTGTAGCCAGCGTAAGTGTGTTTATTATCAGACTTAACAATCCCATCGTCTATGATTGTGTAGTATCTAACTCTATCTTCAGTTTCATAATATCCAATATAGTCACCCATAAAAATATTAACTTGCATATCATCAAGAGTTTTTTGATAAATAGAAAACTTCATGTTACCTGGTTCATCTTGTTTAATTTTGGAACTACCTAATAATTTATTAGTTGGCGCCATAATTTGAACCAAACCCTTAAGTTCAACAGGTGCTAAAAATTGTATACCGTCTTCTAAAACTTCACCGTATACACCATCAGTTTTTGTCTTTTGTCTATCAATACGATATAATACAATAGTGAAATTCATATCACCTATTAACCACTCCTCACCCATTCCAATATCAAGTGAATAATCCTCACCACCAAAAAATTTACCTAACCTTGTAATTGGTACTAATTTTTCCATATTGATAAATACTTTAATTATAACTATATTTAACTCAAATATTTTTTCCATCGATGGAAGTATCAATAGAATCGAAGTCATTAACATTATTAGAAACCTACGAAGGGGGAAACAACTACCTTTTAGAGTTAAAGAGAAAATCTCAGCTCAATAAGAAGTTTTACCCAACAAGGAGTCAAGCTGAATACATAATTAACAATCACGACAAACAACCAAAGGTTGCGAAGAAGTGGGTTATTCTTGATGCTTATTTTGCTCAGAAACTTGCAGATGATAGATTACTTACCGTAATCCCTGAAAAGGTATGGGTAGAAAAACTATTGGCTGAAAAAGAAAAAGCGTTTCATATTTGGGGTAAGATAAATGAAAACCAAGAACTTCATGATTTTTGGTTACCCAAGGCGTCAATCATAAAAGATAATACAGTAAAAGACGTGGTTATTGATTATGAAAAATATTCCAAGCGTCCTCCATTATCACATCAGAAAGAAGCGGTACAAAAACTTGTTGAGAACAAAAAGTTTATCTTGGCTGATGATATGGGTCTTGGTAAAACCACATCAACAATAATCGCAGCTCTTGAAGCTGGCGCAAAAAAAATCTTAATCATTTGTCCTGCGACTTTGAAAATTAACTGGAAAAGAGAGATTGAAAATTATTCAAATAGACCAATCTTTATTGCAGAAGGAAAACAATTTTCAACTGAACACGACTTTGTTATTATAAACTACGACATTATAAAAAATTTCCATGACCCTAAAAAGAAAGATGAATCGCAAATTCTTACTTCCAATTTTGATTTGGTTATCATTGATGAAGCACACTATATCAAAAATGCTCAAGCCCAACGTACAAAACTAATTAACGATATTGTAAAGAAAGTTGACCGTTTATGGTTATTAACTGGAACTCCCATGACTTCCCGTCCAATTGATTATTTTAATTTATTAAGCCTAATTGATTCTCCTGTTGCCAAAAACTGGATGGCTTATGTTATAAGATATTGCCAAGGATACCAATTTAAAGTTGGTCCAAGAAAAGTGTGGAATGTTATGGGAGCATCCAATTTGGAAGAACTTAGGGATAGGACTATAGGGCTTACCCTTAGAAGGTTAAAAGAAGACGTTTTAGACCTTCCAGACAAAATTATCACACCAGTCTACTTAAGATTAAAGTCCAACGAATATGAGGAGGTAATGGGTGAATACTACAATTGGTATGAAAAGAATCCTGAGGAATCTAAATCGCTTACAGTTCAATTCACAAAACTAACAAAGGTTAGACAAATCATTGCTGATGAGAAAATTGCTCAGACAATAGAACTTGCGGAGAACATCATAGAACAAGGTAAGAAGGTAATAATCTTTTGCAATTTTACAAATTCGCTTAACAAAATATGTGAACACTTTGGTAAAACTGCCGTTAAGGTTGATGGTTCAATGTCCAAACCTGAAAGACAAAATAGTGTTGACGGATTCCAAGAAAACGAAAAGATTAGAGTTTTCGTTGGAAATATCAAAGCTGCGGGAGTTGGTTTAACATTAACTGCTGGTGAGGCGGTTATTATGAATGATTTGTCATTTTTACCATCAGACCACGCACAAGCAGAAGACCGAGCTTATAGATACGGTCAAAAAAATAACGTACTAGTTTATTACCCCATCTTTGAAAATACAATCGAAGGAGTCATCTACGACATACTTGCAAATAAAAAACAAGTTATCTCAACAGTCTTAGGTGATAACCAAAACACAGTAGACGCAGCAGAGGAAATATTAAAAAGAATTCACGAATTGCGTCGTTAAAACAATATTGGATTATTTATATGAAATGGATAATCCTAAACTATGAAGAAAGTAGAAGAAAAAATCCAACAACTTGAAACACAAATACACGAAAACCACGTTAACAAAGAAACAGAGTTGTTGATTACAGAAATGAAGAAAATAGGAATAGAAAAGTTACCTTATTCTTACTCAGCCCTCAAACAGTTCATTGACTCCGAAACGATGAACTTTCATTATAACAAACATTATAAAGGGTACGTGGACAAATTAAATGATGCACTCTCAAAAAAGAAATACGGAGATTTAGAGTTAGAACAAATCATCAAGAACATAAGTCGTTACGACAAAACAATCAGAAACAACGCAGGTGGCGCATTTAATCACGCATTGTTTTGGAACATGTTGACTCCAACACCAAAGAAACTTGAAGGAGAACTTTACAAGAAAATTACAAAACAATTCGGAAGTCTTACCGCATTCAAAAAGAAATTTGATGCAGTTGCCAAAGACAGATTTGGTTCAGGATGGGTATGGTTAGTATTAACAGCAAAGAATACTTTGAAGATTATGTCTACGCCAAACCAAGACAATCCGTTAATGAATGTGATTGAAGGTGGGGGGTTTCCTTTATTAGGTTTGGACCTTTGGGAACATGCTTATTATTTGAAATACAGAAACAAGAGAGATGAATATATTTTAAACTTTTGGAAAGTTGTGAATTGGGATTTTGTTTCAAAATTATATGAAATGAGAACTGAAACAAAATTAACTGAATCTCTTGAATTAAGTGGTTTATTAACAGAATCTATAGATGCCAAATTTTGTGACGCAAAAGAAGTTCTTTTTTATAAAGAATTAATTAACAATCCAAAAATAAAAAGGATTTATCAAGATGGTATAACTGACGTATTAAAAAAAGTTTTCCATCATTTTTGGGTGGATAGCACAAGTAAAGAAATGTCAGGATTTTATGGTGTCGAATCCAAAGAAGGGAGGTCATTATTGAATAACTTGAATACAAACTTCAACGCATTTTGCCTTATAGGTAAAGCAGTTAATAGACAAATTGAAAAGATTGGTAGACAAGATAAACTATTTGATTTCAGTAAATCTGAAAATAGAACACCAAAAGAAGTATCAAGGTTTATCAACGCTTTAGACCATTTTAAGTCAGATATTTTTACAAAACATAATGAAGATTTTATCAACATTATAAAGGTATTAAAAAAATTATGGGATAGAGGACAAAAATCTGAAGACAACGTACTAAAAAAAGTTGAAGATTATTTTGAAGGTGGAGCTAAAATGGAAAAAGTTGGCGGTCACGGACAAAAAGTCGATGCCTTTAAGGGTGTTGATTTAATTATTTCTGTTGACGGTGAAACTCACACAGCTCAAGTAAAACCATATTCATCAACAAAAATTGATGGAACTAATGTAGAGTTATATGATACAGGTAATGTAAAACCATATAATGTTGATTGGTTAATTTTTATACAACCAAAAACTAATAAGATATTAATATTCAATAACGACCCTATCAGTAGTGAAAACAAATATGTATTTAAGTTAAATTCACTTAAGCACGAAATAGAATAATAAAGATATTTATTTGATATGTCAGTAATACCAGAACCAGAAAGGTCAAAAATATATACCAGAGTTAAACATCAATTAGGAGCTCCATTAAGAAGCGTTGAATTAGAAGACGAAATGTTAGATTCATTAATGGAACTATCTATTCAAGACTACGAAGAGTATGTTTTGCAATGGTTAATTGATAGTCAATGGGTTAACCTTGTTAATCTAAACATGACTGAAAAATCTGTTGCTCAAGCACTTATAACAAGAACAATGGATTTTGAACAACAATTTGCATACTCATATTCCAAAATTGCTGGTCTTCAAACTACGGGTCCATGGGTTTTAAAGAAAGATTATTTCACATTAGAAAAAAATGTTCAAACATATGAAATCCCTGCTGGTAGAGAAGTTAATGAATTGTTATGGTTCTCTGACCAACCATGGACCGCATACGGTCTTGGTGGTGTTGGTGGTTTTGGATTTGGAGGTATAGGTTTAGGTGCAGACCAAGCAGGATACGCTCAAATGGGTAATCAAGGTTCTTATTTTATGATGTCAGGTTTTGATTACTTAATAAGAATGCAAGAAGCCAACGTCCTTAGTAGAATTTTAGGAGGGTCAATGACGTACAGAATTACAGGATTACCTGATGGCAAAAAGTTAATTCATTTAATGAATACACCTGGAGGTAAGTTTAACTGGTCGATGTATAATCAATATGTTGGTAAAGCTGTTTGGTATTGGTATTATGAAACAACTCCTGACAGTAGAGCGGATTGTTTAAAAAATAATCCCGATGTTATTAAACTTCCAACCGACGTTCCATTAGAAGAATTAACTTGGGAAAACATAAATACACCAGGTAAACAATGGATTAGAAGATGGTTTACCGCTTATGCCAAAGAAACCTTATCAAGAGTTAGAGGTAAATTTAGTGGTAACCTTAAAACACCTGATTCAGAATTAACTATGGATTATCAAAGTTTAATGACTGAAGCTAAAGATGAAAAATCAAAACTTCTTGAAGAATTAATAGGTGCTGAAGGATGGTTAACAAGATTGAGACCTGAAAAAGTAATGGAAAGAGAAGCGCAAATCGCGGAAAACCTAAATAAACAAATGAAGTTCAGAGCAATGCCTCGTCAAATTTACGTAATATAATGGCTATAATTAAAACAGTACCAGCAAGAAAATATATCAGTGGACAATTAGTAGAAACATCTGAAATAACATTAGTTTCAGAATTAGATTATCGTACAAATGGGGAGGACTGTTGTATTGTTCGTGGTATGAGAGAATCATACGTTACGTTGGATTCAAAAACAACAGACCACATTACCGTGAAGGCAATGAACCATTTAATCGTTAGACCAGATGTTGGTAAAATTGATGAAGAATACGACGAAATTGTTGCTGACAAATTTGCTTGTATTGAATTCAGATTTGTTGGTGGAAACTGGTATATTTTATCATCAGACGGTTTGAAGCAGTCCTAATTTTTCTTCCCAACCTTCTTCAGCCAAATCGTACATATAGTCAGATTTAAGACCTCTCTTTTCCCAATATCGTAATTCAGCTTCTGTTATATCCATAACATCTTTTTGTAAATCATCTTGGTCACCTTCACCTAAAGGATGTCCATTAATCAACTCGCATTGAGCTGTTGTAAAGATACCTCTTTGTTCAGGGTCAGCAACAATCAAAGCATTTCTTACTTCATCTTGGAATACAACCATAAGAGGTTCGATTCTTTTGTTGAAAGTTGCAATTGCTCTTGGGACATTATAATCTCCTGTTAAGGTAGGGTCTTTATCTAAAATATCCTTGTCCAACATATAACAGTTAATCATCACACCATCAGTGATAGGTTTAGCCTTAGGATTGCTATGTAAATTAACAGCATTAGTATCTTTAATTTGTTTTACAGTCATCTTTTGAACATCACCTTGAGATGCTTTGGTTCCATTATTAACATACATAATTACATCACCTAAATTAACACTTAACCCATCTTGTAGTGCCAACTCCATATGAGCCATTCTACTCATACTATTACCAGCTTTAGTTTTAGTTGTTAATCTTTTCTTATATTCGTCAAGACTTAATTTAACTTTAGCTCTTTGTGCAATCTTACTTAATGGAATTTTCTTATCAAATATAACTTGTAGATACTCGTAGTAATATTCGATAAACGCTTTGCCATTACCTTCTAACAACATCTTTACCCCTTTATCCAAAAATTCTTCAATATAAAGCGGAAGTTTTTTTGACTTAATGGAATTGCCAGTCAACTTTATCTTTCCTTTGGCATCCATAACAGCGTAATTTTTTCTGGCAAGATTTATACATGATGGCCATATCCCATCAGTATCAAGTGCCATCTCACCTCTCATAAAGATATCATTATACTCCGCAACGTCAGCTTCAGGTCCATAGTATTCTTTACCTAATTTTACCTTCCAATTCAATCCACGACCAACATAAACTCGGTCTTTTGCTTCAGGAGGAGTTGAAAAGTTAACACCATCCGTATCCATTACCAACGGAACATAACCCTTGGTCATAAAAAATTTAATCATCTGACGAAGATATTGTCTACCTGTACAAGTAATTTGTTCTCCCATATACATGTCACCCCACGCGTAAACCTGTGGAGCTGACAACGCACCAAACATAGAGTTAATGAATATCTTAATTGGTAGTTGTTTGTTACCGTATGTTGCAGACTTCTTAGGGTCAGTTGTATAAAATTGTTCAGCAAGTTCTTTGTATTTGATACGGGTATTACGGAAATAACTTAACATTCCTTTCATCGCACCTGTTACATCACAGTCGGGGAATACATCGTGAACCAATTGAATTGATGGATATAGTGAACTAAAGTCCAACTTAAGTACATCCTTAGAATATCCAACTTTAAGTAATCTTGATAAACCACCTACAAAATCCGTCTTTGCTTCTTTTGCAGGAATTGCCAATCCGTGTTTGTATGACCAAGCTAACATTAACATCTTCCATAAAGTTGCGGTTCCCATCGTGGATACTCTCTCATATGTTGTTGGAATCATTGCAGCAAGTAAAAAAGAACCTTGATTGAATTCAGTATCAACCTTTAATGTTTCGTCCAAGTCATCATCAAGATATCTCTCAACAATATTATCTCCCGTAGTTTTAATATAAACACCTGGAAACTTAACGTCCAAATCTTGGTATTCACTTGCTTTTTTATATTTTCCATTTTGAATGTTTAACCAATATTCTTCTTTGTTGGTATATAATTTACCAATACTTTCGTGTTCAATATAAACGCGGTCAGGTGCTTCAGCATTAATAAACTTGGTAATATATTTCAAACCCGCAGCTTTAATACTTGAGTTAATGGCCTGAGCTCTACGAACAGCGTGAATAATATCAATTACATTATAACCCCAAATGGATGTCTGAACATATTCTTCCACTTCATTTGCAAGTTTTAACATACTATCTTTTCTTGTGAATGAATGTTGGGGATGCAATGAGTGACAAGCTTTCTTAGCATCCAATCCTAATATTTTGCACCTTTCGAATATCCAATGCCAGTCGAAGTTCGCTGAATTATACCCACCAATAATACTTGGTTTAATTTCATCAATTACTTTGAAGAACTCAACGATGGCATTCTTCTCCTGAGACTCATCTATACACTCAATTACTCGGTGGTATCCTTTATTCGTTTTGATTCCAATCATGAAAATACGACCATCTTTAGGGTCAAGGGCGGTCGTTTCTAAGTCAAACACAAGTCTAGTGACTTGCTCGTAGTCTTCAAAACCTTTAAATAATCGTTTTTCTTTTGAAATTAAGTATTGTTCGACTGGTGGTAGAATCATTATCTTGTCTTTAGACTTATCTCCCCATGGGTCACAACCACCATCTCTAAAGAACTGAATAAGTTCTCTATAACCTTTAATGGATTTAACAATATAAGTTAAACCTTTCTCAAGTCTTTCATTATCCTTTGTATCAAGTTTTTCAATCATGATACCATATTTGGACATCGCTTCTTTTTGAGCGGCTTTGGAATCACTATAAAACTTTAATCCTCGTAAATCACCTACCCAAGCAAATGGAATAAATGTATCCTTACGGATTTCTTTCCCTCTACCAGGAATTTCTTTGATTTTGTAAATTGAATTGGATAGGTAGTCGAACTCTATTGCGACTATAAATTCTTCGGGGTCATTACCGTGTAAGAATGATTCTATATCTTCGTTAGATATCATAAAATATATTTTTAGATTGGTGTATTAGCTTTCACGATACGTGAAATTTACCTTCTTCTATAAATATAAAAAATCTTATTAACTAATCAAATTAACAACAAGCAGTTTCAGAAATAAAACTATCTTGAATATTAATATAAAGTTCTTCCCTGATTGGTAATATCAAATTACCTTCATCGTTTTTGATTAAAAATTGACCTTGGTATCTACCCACAGTGTCTGTGTCGTATTTTGTAAACTTAAAATAAATGTAATATTCAGGAGATGCTCCTTCAGGTAAAATTAAATTAACAATTTCACATGGTGCAGAAACAATCTTTGGAATACCTGTTTCCATATCAACCATAGAAAAATAAATTGATGATACTTCTAATGATTGCATTAGTTCAAGATATCCTGCCCTACCGTCTTTAACAACCTGCATTTTCAAAACAGGAAGTGTTGCATTTTTTTTGATAAAAAATTCCATAACAATAAATATATTGTTATGACTCTTTACGTAGGTCTCCGTTATAATGTTCAAATCTATTATGTTCAGTCGGAGTTATTAATAATAAACCAGGATATAATTCGTCCTTTTTTACCAACTGATACATATGACTCATCCATGTTTGTTCAAACGGATGTGCCCAAGTTGTATCTAAAAACATTTTTTTATTTCCTGGTCTACTAACAATTTGAGGCCAGTTACAATAATAAACTTCACCTATCGCATATGGTAATCCCTTGTGAGATAAAACGGCACTAAACATTGTTTTAGGTGCATTAGGGTCTAATCCTTGAACTGGTAACCTGTTTTTTCCTGGCCAAAATTGTTCTCTGATATGTTGTGGTACATTATACCAAGACCATTGAGTTCCATTATCTCCATAAAATTCTGTGTAATTTAATTTAAGGAAATCAAAATTTTCTTTTTTCATTATCTCTAATGATTTTGTATATAAATTTGGAATATTTCTATTAAATCCATTTCTACATACTCCATTATTTGGAAAGAAAAACATATCATCTTCAAAGAATAAATAATAATCTAAATCAGTAGTATCAAAATGTTCAGCAATAAATTGTCTTCCACCACAAATACCTAAATTATCTTTTTTTATGTGAGTAAAATTGTGTTCTTCACAAAGTGTGGCATATTCTTCAAAGGTTGACTCATCAGAAGAATTATCTAATAAAAATTTTTCCGTTTTAATAAGATAATCTTTATCGTATTCAGTCATAGATTTAATTAAAGTTCTAAACTGATTTGGACTATTGAATGTTATAACATATAACCCAACTTTTGATGTGTCTAGAGTATTAACACTTTCTACAACCTTGGTCTCATTTTTAATTTTAAGGGTGTCATTTTTTAAGTCTTCAAAGAATTTACCAATTAAACCATTTGATTCAATTTCAAAATAATTTATAATATCAGAATGTTTATAACACATAATACTGAATATTGATTCTTCAGTACCCATATAACCTTCATCTAAAGTTGTTTTTAATAAAGAATAATATATTCCATTAATATCACCAATAGAGTCTTTCGGTCCACCAAAAAAACCTCCTCTAGCAACTTTATTAACCTTATCTCCCGCAATAGAATTTAACTTATTATATTCGAAGCCATGTATTTCATTTTCAGCATCGTATGGAAAACAAATGAATGAAAACTTAGAAATATATTTTGATAACTTATCTAAAACTTTGTCGTGTGTAAAATATCCTGGATGTACGGTATTTGTTAATCCACCATCAATCCAAAAAAGATATTCAGAATTAAATTGGTCCATTATTTTGGCGTCATTTAACATAAACACTTTCGACATTACTAACGGATTATAGTTTTCTAAACGAGCTTGTGTTGAATCTTTTAACCACGCAGCCTGATTAGACCAACTATCTTTTGTTCTTATTTTTTGAATCATATCAAAAAACTCATTATTCTTAAACCAATCTAGAGGTCTAACAATAAATTGAGTATTATCTTTTGACCTTCTTTCAAAAACAAAATCTCTTAAGGTTTCATCACCAAAAATAATCATATTGGCATCTACACCTAATAATGAACTAAATTTGTCTAAATAATGTTGATATGGTCTTGACCAACCTTCTTTAAGTTCATCTCTACCAATATCCCAAATACCTGTTACTAAAGTTATATTATTCATAAATTCTATTAAATTCTTCTAATATTCTATAAAAACTTTTATTGTTTTGGAACAATTCTTCTGATGTTCCTTGTGGCGCATTATCCCTACACCACCATATATCAAAATGTTTTCTTACAAATAATTCTTTATGATTGAAGTACATTAAAGTCATTATTTGTTCTTCATGTGGTAATCCCTCATCACTACCTAAAATACTTTGAACATAGTTTTCAAATGTTGTTACCATTTCATCCCACTTATCTCTATGACCACCAAACAACCCACCAATGATATGAATACTTCTATCATATTCTTTATACCACTTTGAATTCACAGTTCCTGACCAATAATTTCTATCATTTTCTTTACCAAGGATAAGAAATTTATCTTGAGTATCCTCAATTAAATTTTTCAAAAAGTCATTATTAAAAATTGTACTTTCATAAAATCTTCTCATTGGATGTTTGTCGTATGTAAGATATTTTAATGGGATTAAACCGCAATGAGATAATCCAGCATCAACCCAATAATAATAATCATAAGATTTATCTTCGTTCCACCACCAACTCCATTTTGAATATTGTATTTCAATACATCTGTCGCCCTTTTTAATTTCTTCAACATTTTTTCTCGAGTCTATTAAATCTTTAAATTTAGGTTTTGATATATCAAAAACAGAAAACTTAAGTTTGTCTTCTAAAATCTTATGTTCTTCGTAAAAAAAATCTTTCAATGATTGTAATTCTCTATCTGAAGTATAACAAAGAAAATCCGCGTCAGTCATCTTTAATAAAGACAAGAGACTAAATCTGTAGTGTGAACCTCTATTTGGTCTTCCACCCAATTCAGTTCCGTTCAAATCACTATAAATTGCTGTAATAAATCTAGTTGACATTGTATTGTAAATGTTGTTTCTGAAGTTTAATGTTTTTATTCCCCTCTTCATTTAAATATTGACCAGGAATTTTAACTGGAGAATATTGGTTCCAATTATAAGTTTGGGTATAAAAATTATTATATTGACCGTGTGATACATCAGAATATGAATTCTTTTGAGGTGCAATTGGTAATATTGGACAATAACTTTGAACTACAGGATAAACATGCTTAACCAATTGCTCATCAATTGGAAGGACGTAATCTCCGCTTTGGAATGCATATTCTTTAATACTTTCCACAAGTTTGAAAGAAGAAACATCATAAATAAGAATATTAGTTGCAAATGTTTCAGTTAATCTATCGTGAGGTTTTGGTGGTAAATTAGTTAAATCTAACAACATGTTATATTTGTTACTAATATTCATTGGTCTATTTAATGTCGGTGCCAAATTCATCACACCAAAATCAATATATTGTATTTGTTTTTCTAAGTCTTCGATAAAAGATTTTGCATATGGCATAACATCACAATCATCCTCAATTACCATTACACGTTTGTACCCTCTTTCCTTAGCAATGTTTATAATTCCTAAATGAGAAAGGGTGCAACCCATATAACTATTTCTATTAACCGCCTTGAATATTTCGTAGTCCCAACCGATATAATCTAATTCAAATTTAATATTTTCTAATCTATCAGGTCTTGTTTCTAAATTAACTACGAATTTTGGTATTTCGTTGAATTTCATTAACTAACAACATTATGATTTAATTGACCTGTTAATCTGTCACACCATCCTTTAGACTCTGAGTGCGGCCAAACAACCCAATAAGAAGGCATTACCGTAGTTTGGAAATCCCTCCATACTTTACAATAACCATCAGGGTCTCTCATGAAACCAGCAATTTCGTTTTTATCAGCATCTTTTCTAAATAATGTTTCATCATTAGGTCCGTGAAATGCAACAACCCAAAAGTCATAATCTTTTTCAGGAACACTTGAATAAGCAACATCAATGCAATGTTTGTATATTGTTGCAAAACTTGCTTTCCATTCTTCCTCATCCTCAATAAGAGGACTTGGAGGGTATTTTTTATCTAAACAATGTTGGTCAATTGCTCTTTTTTCAAATAACAAACCAGAATATCTTTCATAATCTCTTAATGTTCTAACAGTACCAAAACCATAAGGTCCGTCATGTCCTTCTTGGGTCTCACCATCCATACCAAATAATTTTCTATTTGTTAAGTGTGAAATTCTATTTTTTTCTCCCCACGTCTTATCATCATCCCATTGCTTTGTTCTACCCTTACGAGTGTATTCGTGATAAACTACAGGAATATGTGGGTGGAATAAATCATAACCCCAAGTATATGCTCTTGCTGCAATTGAAATCTCTTCACCATGGAAATAATATTCAGGATTATGTTGAACCTCTTTTGAAAATTCTCCAGTAGTAAAACAGAAGTGTGCGGAGTAGAATCTTGCTGGTACAGGTTTTGTCATTTCTCTCCAACCTGGAATTGTTTCAGGTAAGAAGAATACTGCGCCTTCAGGAATGAATCTATCAAAAGCCATTCTCCAAGCATCGTTTGCTCTACCCGCAGGGTCATTTTCAGGGTCAAAAGATGGGACATAACCCGTAAGTAGAGGTTTCTTATACCCATCTTTTTGTAACCCCTTTATCATTTTTATTAGGATATCATCCCAATCTTGTACAAATCTCATATGAGAATCAATTTGCATTGTATAAGTCTCATCATCATATAATTGTTGTGTTAGGTTTCTTGCCCAACAAACACCTTTAGCTTCCTCATAAGGAATATCTAATATCTTGAATCTTTTGTCTGTTCTGAATTCATCTAAATTATCAAAACCATCAGTTTCACTGAATTGTCTTGCTATGGAAAAAACCAAGTTCTTTGGTTTCTTGGCGTTTGCAATCATATCCTTTAATGTTGGAATTAATTGTGGGTCCCTGTAGGATGCAATTTGAATAAAAATTTTGCTCATTTAT
>Ga0114963_10001193_pt1 | contig 17986 bp, 17 predicted proteins | sample C_131016_EF_Meta_FD_87019 | JGI IMG/M metagenome (GOLD analysis project Ga0114963, IMG submission 87019) | Freshwater microbial communities from Lake Croche, Canada to study carbon cycling - C_131016_EF_MetaG | ecosystem: Environmental > Aquatic > Freshwater > Lake | place: Lake Croche, Canada...
AGTATTCTGATGTCCAGCAGCTGCTTCGAGTCTTTGTTCCAGGGGATAAAGACGCACAAATTGTTTTCCAGGTCCTAGGTACCGATGAAAAGACTTTTGGAACGGTGTTATCCGTCACAGCACTGGCAGGTAATGTCTCTGAATTTAAGATTAAGGGATTTGCTGATGGCGACTATGTCGATTTCTTAAAATCTGTTGTTGATATATTAATCAGTGTGCGATTAGTTAGAAGCAAAGCCAGCGCTGGTCGCTTTACTGACTTCGCTTGGATAAATCCTGCAGAGGGTTTTCTGAACTCGAGGGTTATTGCAATTCCAAAAGCTGGCATAAGCAAGCTGTCATTGGTAAATCCAAGCGATACCCCAACTAAGGTTTCTCTAAAGTTTGGATCGCAGGTAATTAAGCGAAACGTTGCCGCTGGCGCTGAGATTGTGCTTCGGGCACCGGCAGGGCAATCTGTTGTCATTACCCCAAGCGATAACCCGATTTATGCGAACCTAGTGGTTGATGTCGCTGGCAGGATTGCAGTGCTTCCAGTTCTAGATGAGAAAAACATCGGTGGAAAAGTTCAGGTTAGCGTTTACTAATCCTCTGAGTCATTTCCAAAAATAAGTTCCCAGGGCTCTTTTCCGATAAGTTCAGCCGCTGCCTCAAAAACGTAATGTTCAATTCGGACTCTGTCTGCAAGTGGTTCAGATCCAGTTAGGTTATCCAATCGAAGAATTGGAAGTCGGTAGATCACGATGGTCATAGTCTCTGCTCGAGCACTCCAGCGCCTTACTCTGGTTGAGTTAACCCCAAGCACTGGGGCATCCATGATTCGCCAGCTCAAAGTACCTAGCTCATTAGGCCAGGTTTCTCTGAGATAGTCACAGGTGCTGGCAATGATGCTGGAGAACTGGTCATTGTTTGCTGCACCGGTTTTATAAAGCGAGCCAGAAAGCGAATGCCTGATGCCACGGCCGTGGCGGTCTCTAGAACGTAAGGCTCTGGCTCTATCTAACATGGTGCCATTGTATTCTTGACTAGTTGATCGAAGGGTAATTGTGAGCGTTAATTGGGATGCCATAGTCAAGACATACGATGTTCGTGGCTTAGTAAATGTTGATCTAACCGCAGATGTTGTTGAGGCGTTAGCTGCTGGTTTTGTTGATGAGTTGGAAGCTGCAGGAGAGTCTGTAATTGTTGGACACGATATGCGTGATTCATCACCTTTGTTTGCTGAAGCATTTGCAAGAGGAGCACAGAAGCGTGGGGCACACGTAATTTCTATTGGGCTCTGCTCAACCGATGAGTCTTATTTCGCATCAGGAATACTAAATCTTCCAGCGGCTATGTTTACTGCCAGCCACAACCCAGCAACCTATAACGGCATTAAGTTCTCTAGAGCAGGAGCGCGAGGGGTCAGTCTCGATACCGGCCTAGCGGCAATTAGAGATAGAGCAAAAGCATATTTAGCCGAGGGTATTCCTGAAGTTGGAACCCCTGGCGGTTTTGAACGACGAGATGTAATTGCTGAATATGCAGAATATCTGCGGACACTTGTTGATCTGAGCAAAGTGAAGCCGATGAGAGTAGTTGTCGATGCAGCCAATGGCATGGGTGGGCTAACTGTCCCAGCGGTACTTTCAACTGGTGCCGGGTTACCTGCACTGCCAATTGAAATCATCGACATGTATTTTGAATTAGATGGAACTTTTCCGAACCACGAAGCTAACCCCTTAGAGCCGGCCAACTTAGTTGACCTGCAAAAGGCAGTTGTTGCACATAACGCAGATCTAGGTCTCGCTTTTGATGGCGATGCAGACCGTTGCTTTGTTATTGATGAGAACGGTGATCCGGTAAATCCAAGTGCTGTTGCCGCGATGGTGGCTAGAAGAGAAATTGCCAGAGTCAAAGCCTTAGGTGAAGACAGCATTACTGTGCTCTATAACTTGATTACTTCAAAAGTAGTTGCGGAAGTCATCGAAGCTGATGGTGCAAAAGCTGAACGCACCAAGGTAGGACACTCTTTGATTAAGGACCGCATGGCAGAAACCAAAGCCATCTTCGGTGGTGAGCATTCTGCTCACTACTACTTCAGAGATTTCTGGGGTGCTGATAACGGAATGTTGGCAGCGATGCATGTTTTGGCAGAGTTCGGTTCACAGTCAGAGAGCTTGAGCTCAATAGCTAAGCAATACAATCCATATTTCCTAAGTGGTGAGATCAACTCCAAGGTGCAAGATGTCTCATCCGCCAAGGCAAGGGTCGAGCAGGCTTTCGCAGGTCGTGGCGTCGCCGGACACTTTGATGGCATCACAATCTCGGGACAGGACGCATCAGGCTCCTGGTGGTGGTTCAACGTCCGTGCTTCTAATACTGAGCCGCTGCTGAGGCTAAATGTTGAAGCCTTGGAGCAGGAGACTATGGCTCAAATCAGGGATGAAGTGCTAGCCCTGATTCTGGGCTAACAATTGGGTTTTATAACGAACTGGAAACGGGGATAATAGAGACAATGAAACCTGTAACGAACTCCACTGATACCCGCGTCGACCACAAAGTCGCAGACCTCGCTTTAGCAGACTATGGACGCAAACAAATCGAGTTAGCCGAAAACGAGATGCCGGGACTGATGTCACTGCGTGAAGAGTTCGGCCCACTTCAACCTCTTCGCGGTGCTCGTATCGCTGGCTCATTGCACATGACAATCCAAACTGCGATCCTGATTGAGACTCTTGTTTCTCTAGGCGCAAAAGTTCGTTGGGCTTCCTGCAACATTTTCTCTACCCAAGATGAGGCTGCTGCTGCGGCTGTTGTTGGTCCGCATGGAACAGTTCAAGCACCTAAGGGTGTTCCTGTTTTCGCTTGGAAGGGCGAAAGCCTAGAAGAGTACTGGTGGTGCACTGAAAGAATTTTTGACTGGACTGAAGAAGCTATGGCTGAAGGTGCAGATTACATCGGTCCAAACATGATTCTTGATGATGGTGGCGATGCAACACTTTTGGTCCACAAGGGTCGCGAGTTTGAACGAGCTGGATCCGTTCCTCCGGCTGGAGTCGAAGACAACGAAGAGTATCGAGTCATTCTTAATCTCTTAGCCGAGCAGTTCAAGCTTTCCAATAATCGCTTTACTCGTATTGCTGAAGAGATTTACGGTGTTACCGAGGAAACTACTACTGGGGTTAAGCGTCTCTATGAAATGTTGAAGAGAGGGGAACTTCTTTTCCCCGGCATCAACGTCAATGACTCAGTTACTAAATCTAAGTTTGATAACAAGTATGGAATTCGTCATTCGCTACCAGATGGTCTAAACCGTGCAACCGATATTCTCATCGGCGGTAAGACTGTTTTCATTGCAGGTTACGGTGATGTTGGTAAAGGTGCTGCCGAGGCAATGCGTGGTCAAGGTGGCCGAGTAATTATTTCCGAAGTTGACCCTATCTGTGCTTTGCAGGCAGCTATGGATGGTTACCAGGTAACTACCATTGACAGGGTTGTTCACGAGGTTGATTTCTTTGTTACCGGAACGGGTAACGCAGGAATTATTAGACCAGAGCACATCGAGAAGATGAAGCACCTGGCGGTTATTGCTAACATCGGTCACTTTGATAATGAGATTGACATGGATGGCATAGCACGGATGCCCGGCATCAAGAAGATTGAAGTCAAGCCTCAGGTTCACCAGTGGGAATTACCGAATGGAAAATCAGTGCTTATCCTTTCAGAAGGAAGATTGATGAACCTTGGTAATGCCACCGGTCACCCATCTTTTGTTATGAGCACATCGTTTAGCAACCAGGTGCTAGCTCAAATCGAGCTTTTCACTAAGAGGTCGGAATACCCAATTGGTGTGTACATTTTGCCTAAGCACCTAGATGAGAAAGTTGCTCGTCTGCATCTTGAAGCACTTGGAGTTGAACTAACCGAACTCTCAAGCGATCAGGGAAGATACATCGGAGTGGAGCCACAGGGCCCATTCAAACCGGACCACTACAGATACTAGAAGGTGCACTGGATGTCAAAAATACTTATCGTTGAAGACGATGACGCGCTACGCGAGACTCTTGAGATAGGTCTTCGTTCAAATGGGTTTGACGTTTGCCAGGCAGCTACCGGTCTAGAAGCCATTCCTGTATTTGAAAAGCACAAGCCTGACTTGATTCTTCTTGATTTGATGTTGCCAGGTAAAAACGGAATTGAAATCTGTCATGAGATTCGAAAGACCTCAGGGGTTCCAATCATCATGCTGACCGCTAGAACCGATGACACTGACATGATTCGTGGTCTAGAAGCAGGCGCTGATGACTACGTCACCAAGCCATACAAAATTGAAGTTCTTGTTTCTAGAATCAAGGCTCGCCTTCGCCCAATCAAGCAGGTCCAGCACACTGTGATCAAGCTCGGTCCAGTTGAGTTAGACACTTTGAGTCACGAAGTTCTAAAAAACGGCAAGAAGGTTTCACTTACTCCGCTTGAGTTCAAACTTCTGCTGACTTTGGCGTCCCACCCTAATGAAGTGTTCTCTCGAGAGATGCTTTTGGAGCAGGTTTGGGAATACACATACAAAGCCGATACTCGTCTAGTGAACGTTCACGTTCAGCGTCTGCGATCAAAGATTGAAGAAGATCAGGAAGATCCAAAGCTAGTGCTAACCGTTCGCGGTTGGGGCTATAAAGCAGGACCTGAGTAGATGTTCATTAGCCGCATTTTCAAGGCGGCACTAGGCCGGTTTCGGTCTTCGCTGCAGCTAAGAGCACTTGCATACACTGTTGTGCTATCTGGTTCTGCCCTAGTTCTTTTGGGTGGAGTGCTCAGTTTCTCAATAGGTAATGGACTATTCAGTACTCGAACTGAGCAAGCAATCATTGAAAGCAATCGAGCATCATATGCAGTCTCTCGCATATTCATGAATGTCTCCGGAAGTGATCAGAAGCAACTGATGGATGCACTGGAAGAAGTTGTTCCAGAACTCGAATCGATTGGTGTTTCGCAAAGTCGTCAGGTGGCTTTTCTTTACTCAACAGGAGATAACAATCCGCTGCAGCTTAAGAGTCCAAAGTCGATAACCCTTGACGATTCGCTGATCACCAATGAATTCAGACGCAAGGTGCATTACAGCAAAAACATCCAGAGCCAAACGATTCAGATAGACAGAGCCGGCGAAGCTATACCTGCAATCCTGATTGGCCAAAAATTTACCGTGCCGGGTGGATCAAAATATGAGCTCTATCTTGTCTACGACATGCACAACGAACAACAGACCTTGGGTTTTGTGCAGCGGACATTGGTCTTAGGTGGGTTCGTCACCCTGATCATCATTGGTTTCTTCTCTTTCTTGGTGACCAGCTGGTTGGTTCGACCGGTGCGAGACGCTGCTGAAGTTAGCGAGCTAATTGCTGCAGGAGAAATTGACAGAAGGCTACCTGTTCGAGGTAGCGATGTTATTGCTGTGCTAGCAACATCGTTTAATCACATGGCAGATAGCCTGCAGGAGAAAATTAAGGCAATGGGTCAGCTTTCGACCATGCAACAGCGATTTGTTTCTGATGTGTCACATGAACTGAGAACTCCACTTACGACAATGAAGCTAACCGCAGATTACCTGTATTCACAGAAGGAAAACTTCGAGGATATGAGTAAGCGCTCTGCAGAGATTATGCGTTCACAGGTAGATAGGTTCGACAAACTGCTATCTGACCTTTTGGAAATCTCTAAGTACGATGCTGCCGGGGTTAAACCACAGTATGAGATTCAGGATTTGAATGGAATACTCGGCACTTCTTTGGAGTCGATTCAGCAGTTTGCTGATTCAAAGCAGGTGTACCTTGATGTCGAGATTCCTTCGGGCGCGGTTCAGTGTGAGGTTGACATTACAAGAATTGAAAGAATTCTGAATAATTTACTTACCAACGCAATTGAACACAGCGAAGGTAAGCCAATCAAGGTTCGGGTTGGCCAGAATGATTCTGCCGTGGCAGTTAGCGTCACCGATCAGGGCATCGGAATGAACGAAGCAGAGCTCGAGCAGGCCTTTGAGAGATTTTGGCGTGCAGACCCTTCAAGAAAGCGAACCACCGGTGGAACCGGACTCGGTTTAGCTATTTCTATCGAAGACGCACAATTGCATAATGGACTGCTGGAAGTAACAGCGGCACCAAATCTCGGCGCATGTTTCAGATTGACTTTGCCTAAGCGCCAAGATCTTGCAATGGGCGAATCCCCACTGCCACTAAAGCTTGGTTCGGAATCTTAGTTATCAACAGTTAGCTGATAAGCACAGCATTTGTTGCGCTGAATGTGCATGCTCTTAGAGTGAATCAATTACTAAATCTATTTCTGCCAACGCCTTGTATCGGTTGCCAAAAACCAGGTAGTCCGTTTTGCTCAGCTTGCCAATCAATTTTTGAAATCAATCCAAGAGCAATTCAAAAAAGCGAAATTGAAGGTTTCGCATTTTGTGACTACGGTTTACTATCCGGAGCCATCATCAATGCCATCAAAGAAACAGGTCAAACCAGTTTGATCGGTCCATTGGCTAATCTCATGGCTAAGCAGTGGCCAGCGGAATTTGCAGATTCCACCTTGGTGCCTATTCCTTCATCTCCTGCCAACTACAAACGCAGGGGATACCAGCACACCTTGAAGCTCGCTAACGCATTAGAAAAACGAATACCAGGTAGCAAAACCGTGTCACTGTTGCGCTCCTCTAGCGACCGGCTAGACCAATCGAAGCTTGGCCTAGCAGAGCGCTTAGGCAACCTAGAAGGGGCTTTTGAGGTTGATTTGAGGGGGTTTGTGAATCAAGGTAGACCTATTGTGCTGATCGATGATGTAGTGACCTCGGGAGCGACCATTTCAGCGGCCAGTTCAGCGCTAGCCCAAGCTGGAATTAGCCCAGTTAGTTTCTGTGTATTCGCGCAGACTAGGGCTAAATCTGCCTGAAATTAGCCCAATTCTGGCGGGGCTGGGTCAGTCTAAGATGGTAAGGCATACCTGAAAAGCGTTTGGAGTTCATTTTGGCATCAATTATCGACCGTCTACTACGTGCCGGTGAGGGCAAAGTCCTAGCCAAACTTCGCAATATAGTCACACAGGTGAACGCCCTAGAGCCTAGCTTTGAGTCTCTAAGGGACGAAGACCTACTCCATGAAACAGCGACCCTACGCGATCGATACATCGCTGGTGAGACGCTAGATGAATTACTACCTGAAGCGTTCGCAGCGGTTCGAGAAGCGGCAAAGCGAACTCTCGGCATGCGTCCATTCGATGTTCAAATCATGGGTGGAGCAGCGCTTCACCTGGGCAATATCGCTGAAATGAAAACTGGTGAAGGTAAAACTTTGGTTGCAACCTTACCTGCATACCTAAATGCGATTGCCGGCCGTGGTGTCCACGTAATTACTACCAACGACTATCTAGCTGAGTATCAGGGTGAGCTTATGGGTCGCGTCTATCGTGCACTTGGTATGAGCACCGGAATTATTCTTTCTGGCCAGAATCCAGAAAACCGCAGAGAACAGTATTTAGCGGATATCACCTATGGCACTAACAACGAATATGGTTTTGATTATCTGCGCGACAACATGGCGCAGAGCTCAGGCGATCTAGTCCAACGCGAACACTTCTTCGCAATCGTTGATGAAGTTGACTCGATCTTGATTGATGAGGCGAGAACACCGCTAATCATTTCAGGTCCGGCATCAGGTGAAGCGAACCGTTGGTTCAATGAGTTCTCGAAGATTGTTGAAAAATTACAGCCAGTTGTCGACTACGAAGTCGATGAGAAAAAGCGCACGGTTGGAATCTTGGAACCAGGCATCAGCAAGGTTGAAGACTACTTAGGTATTAGCAACCTCTACGAAGCAGCTAATACGCCTTTGATCTCTTTCCTAAACAACTCAATCAAAGCAAAAGCTTTGTTCAAGAAGGACAAAGATTACGTTGTTATGAACGGTGAAGTACTAATCGTTGATGAGCACACCGGTCGTATTCTCGATGGCCGTCGCTATAGCGAAGGTATTCACCAGGCCATTGAAGCCAAAGAAGGTGTTCAGGTAAAGGCTGAAAACCAGACACTAGCTACTGTTACCCTGCAGAACTATTTCAGACTTTATAAGAAACTTTCCGGTATGACTGGAACAGCAACCACTGAAGCTGCTGAATTCATGGGCACATACAAGCTTGGTGTTGTTCCAATCCCAACCAATAAGCCAATGGTTCGTATCGACCAGAGCGATCTGATTTATAAGAACGAACAGGTCAAGTTCTCGATGGTAGTTGAAGATATCGTTGCCAGACATGCAAGTGGCCAACCAGTTCTAGTTGGAACTACCAGCGTTGAAAAGAGCGAGTATCTTTCTAAACTGCTAGCTAAGCGTGGAATCAGACATGAAGTGCTAAACGCTAAGAACCACGCTCGTGAAGCGGCAATCGTAGCTCAGGCCGGCCGTTTGGGCTCAGTGACTGTTGCTACCAACATGGCTGGACGTGGAACTGACGTAATGCTCGGTGGCAACTCTGAGCACCTAACATTCGAATCCTTAGAAAAGCGTGGACTTGATTCAGTCGAGAAGCCGGATGAGTATGAAGCGGCTTGGGCTGTTGAATATCCAAAAGTAAAGGATCAGGTTGCGCAAGAAGCAGCAAAGGTTGTTGCTGTTGGTGGTCTATATGTTTTGGGTACTGAACGTCACGAATCACGCCGTATCGATAACCAGCTGCGTGGTCGTGCTGGTCGTCAGGGTGACCCCGGCGAGTCACGTTTCTACCTTTCCCTTACCGATGATCTAATGCGTTTGTTTAATTCAGGTGCCGCAATGGCTCTGATGAACCGCGGCAGTGTCCCTGATGACATCGCCATCGAATCAGGTGTAGTCAGCAAGGCAATTGCCTCGGCACAATCACAGGTTGAAGGCCGTAACGCAGAAATTCGAAAGAACGTTTTGAAGTATGACGACGTGCTGAACCGTCAACGTGAAGCAATTTATACCGACCGTAGACACATTCTCGCCGGGGACGATCTAACCGGTCGAGTAGACACCTTCCTAGAAGATGTCATCACCGCTGTGGTTGATGGTCAAATTTTTGAAAACAGTGGAACTGACTGGAATCTTGAAGAACTCTGGAAAGAGCTAAAGACGGTTTACCCAGTTGGAATCACAGTCGAAGAAGTTTTAGCGGAGGCTGGAACCAGATCTAAATTGACTAAGGATTGGCTAACAAGGGAAATCTTGGCCGATGCTCGCATTGCTTATTCAAAGCGTGCAGACACCGTTGGTGAAGCTCCGATGCACGAACTAGAACGCAGAGTAGTTCTTTCAGTTCTAGACCGTAAGTGGAGAGATCACCTTTACGAGATGGATTACCTCAAAGAGGGTATTGGCCTTCGTGCCATGGCTCAGCGCGATCCTCTGGTTGAGTATCAGCGCGAAGGTTTCAACATGTTTACTCAGATGATGGGTGCTATCAAGGAAGAGTCAATTGGGTTCCTCTTCAACCTGGACGTTCAGGTTGAAAACAGAGCTCAAGAAGCTCCTCCAGTTCAGGCAAACCTAACCTTCAGCGCTCCAGGTGAATCTGGAAACCCGCAGATCAGAGAAGCTAAACCTCAAAAGCCAGACAACGGTGAAGGTAGTTCTTTCTTCAAGAAATAGTCACAGCACTGCAACGCTCTTCGCTCGCCAACGGCCGTTATAGGCCTCCAAGCGAATTGCAACCGCCCTTGCTCTGTCTAGATTGTGAACAATAACTACTCCTTCAACTACGCCGTCTCTTGGGCTAAAACTAGAAATCTTTCCAATCACCAGATTCGGACGCATTGTAAGTTGATTATTCTCTAGTCTTGCTCGCTTACTGGCTAATGATCGCTGACGCAGTTGTTGGTAGACGCTGTCATTCAGCCACCTTGCGGATTGGTCAATGTCTCTAACTCCGGCAAGTGTCTCGATAACTGACTGAGCTAGAAAAGCTAGCACTGGTTTGGGATCTCCCAGCTCAGCGACTTTACCCAATTGAGTCCCAAAAAATTCATCAGATTCGACTGGAGCGTTTTGTTTTCTTCTAGGGTTTTCTCGCCTTGAGGATTTGAAGTTTGGTTCCATGAAACATCTGACTTCCCCCCATGCATGAATAAGGCAAAGATATCAAAAAATCACGCAAGTTTGATTGAGGACCGCGGGCTGTGGATAACAAGATTTACCTGATTAAGACGGGGCAGAATCAACTATGGATATCGAAGCGGCTATCGAAGATTTGGAAGCCCAGGCCTACTTCGCGTCCATAGTCTCTATTCAAACCCAGCAACCAGCAAAAGTGATTCTTCAGGTAAATCTTATTGAAAGAGATCAAACCTTCTTCTTATCCTGGCCACTGATTGGCAAAGACTTTGTAGCCGGTTTTTATACAAAAGCTACGGGTGAGAAGCCAGTCTGGTTACTAATTCCCATGACAGCGGTTGCATTAATTAACAGTTACTTTACTGAAATTGACGTGACCGAGTTGTTCGCTCGAGATTTGTTGCAGGGCAAGCTCCTTGGTTCAAAAGTTGCCATCAGAACCTCAAATAATGAAGCGGCAATCTCTGGTCTCCTAGTGAGTGTCCAAGAGAATTTTCTTTCACTGCGCTTACCCTCATGGCAGCTTGTGCACTTTTCAATTGGAAGCCTTAAATGTTTGGTTGTGGAGAAACTAAACCGACCAACCGAGGATTAGGCATGATTTAGCAATGGTTGTATTCAAGAGGAGATCAGGAAGGGTATCTGCACGCTTTGCCGTCGGCCGGAATAAGGTTTTACTTATAACAGCACTTGTCCTCTTGGCATCCGCTGCATGGCTGACAAATAACAACCAGCAGCCGGTGACTCTACAGTTCTTTGTTGCAAGTCGAGACTTGCCAAAGGCAACCGAGTTGGATGCCTCAACCTTATCCACTGTCGACATGCAGCTCAACGATGCTAATGGAAAATACCTGTTGGCTAACGAGGAGGCGTTTGGTAAGTGGTTTCTAACTCAACCGATTCTTGCCGGTGAGCTTATTCCGAAGAGTGCTATTGCATCGACCAAGGAGGCTAACTGCACACCAATAATTCTTACCTTAGGTTCAACGTTGCCAACGGCTATAAAAGTTGGCTCAAGTTTAGATATCTGGGCTGCTGAACAATCGACTGGAATTAATTCGATTCCCCATGAAGTAGCCCTCAGTGCTGAGTTGATTGCGATAAAGGCCGATAGTGATGGTCTTGGTCAGAGCAATCAGAGCATCGAAGTTTGTGTCTCCGTTGCAGAAGTTAGATCTGTTGTCGAGGCTATAGCTAAGAAGGCAACCGTGGTTGCAGTTAGAGCAATCAAATGACGCTGATTGGAACAAAGCCTCGAGGAAGAAGATCACATCTAGCCGTAGTTTCTGAAATCGGAACGGAGCAGACAAGGCCAGTTAGTAAATCCACATTTCCAGTCAAGGTGATTAGTTGTTGGGGCCCAGCTGGTTCCCCAGGGAAGAGCACATTGGCCAGCAACCTAGCTTGTGAAATTGCTCTTTTAGGTCAGAGGGTGCTTTTAGTCGATTTGGACACTCTCTCACCGTCACTTTCACATATGTTAGGTTTGGTTGAAACTCCAGCTGGTCTTTCTGCCTGCCTGAGGCTGGCAGAGCAATCAAGGCTGAGCGTGGAAGAGTTTGAACGATTGACAGTGTCTATCCAAATTGGCAGGAACGAGCTCAGGTTTATGCCTGGTCTAAATTCTGCGACCCGATGGCCAGAGGTAACACTTGCAAGATTAGAAACACTCTTTGAGTCCATTGGAACTGAAATAGATCATGTGGTGATCGACTTACCACAGGCAACTCAATTTAGAACCAATCTCAACCATCCTTCCACCATGAATCAGTCATTAGATGCGGGCAGAGATGAGCTGTTAGTAAACCTGCTTAGGCAAAGCTCAAAACTAGTCATGGTTTCGGGCTGCGATCCGATAGCTGCGCACAGGTTCTTAGTCGCTCAGGAGTACTTGGAAGAATCCGGTTCGAACCTAAACCCATACACAGTTATCAACCGGTTTAGGACAACTGCACTGGGGAGCAAAGCTAAAGCTGAGTTAGAGGAAACCTATCTGACCTTAGCCAAAGTAAGAATCGATGCCTTCATTCCAGATGAACCTGAGAATCTAGACCGCGCACTACTGAATGGATTGCCGTTAGCTCTTCTAAAGCGCTCTTCCCCTGCCCGCCAAGCTATAAGTGATTTGGCCAGACAACTGCTGCTAGATAGTGCATCAGGGGATGCGCTGGCTAAACTTTCTTAGGTGTCCACACTTTCTGATCTAATGAAGCAATACGGGCAGAGTCACAATGCCGATATTGAGTGGCTGCACGCGCTCGTTGGAGACTGGCAGGTTATCGCTGACCTTAGCTTTGCAGATCTTGTGCTTTGGATTTCTGACGGTAAAAATGGTTTTATTGCAGCAGGTCATGCAAGGCCTTCGAGTGCAGCGACAGTTTTCTATCGCGACATCACCGGTAAGCCGGTTGAGAAGGCCTGGGCTTCTCTTGTCAGCAGTGCTTACAAAACAGGTAAGAGCGTTGACTATTCCGAGCCAGATAAATACCAGGGCCTACCAGCAAGACTGAGCGCTGTCCCTGTTTTCAGAAGACTAAACATCGAATCCGGAACTGACATCACACCAAGTCCTATTGCCGTTGTGACCAAGCACACCAACTTAGGTGAAGCTGCAGCTCCGAACAAAACCAGAATCAATCTCTCAGTGCTAGGCGACACCTTGTTGAACATGGTCGTTGATGGCAGTTACCCGGAATTCAATAAGCAAAGCGCTCCTAGAAGAGGTGCGCCTCGAGTTAACGATGGTCTATTGCACCTCGATGCAAACGGTGCGGTGGTTTTCTCTTCTCCTAATGGAATATCTGCTTTTCAGAAACTAGGTGTTACCGGTGAGCTTGAAGGTAGAAGTCTTTTGGAGGTAACAAAGGAAATCAACAAGAACAGCGTCAACGTTGATGAGAACCTGCCAATTGTTGTTTCAGGAAAATCGGCAGGGCGGGCAGATATCGAGGGTAACGGCGCAGCTCTTTCAGTTCGATCGCTACCTATTTTCGAAAATTCAGTAAACACTGGGGCTATCTTGCTCTGTCGTGATGTGACTGAGCTTAGGCGTCAAGAACGTGAACTTATTACCAAGGATGCAACCATCCGTGAGATTCACCACCGAGTAAAAAACAACCTGCAAACAGTCGCAAGTCTTTTGCGAATTCAAGGTAGAAGAAGTCAATCGGCAGAAACCTTAGAAGCGCTAAGTGATGCTGAAAGAAGAGTGGCAGCTATTGCTGTTGTGCATGATTCACTTTCTGAAGGTTTAGCTCAGGATGTGAACTTCGATGAGGTATTCGATCGCATCATTGCCTTGGTTAGTGAACTAGCTGCAGCTTTCAACGCCAAGGTGACTAACCTTCGCATTGGTAAATTTGGCAGACTGCCAAGCGAAATGGCAACGCCACTCTCAGTAGTGCTGACAGAGATTGTGACTAACGCCTATGAGCATGGGTTAGCAAACAAGACAGGGCATGTGACAGTGAACGCCAGCCGTAAGTCTAAGAAGCTATTCATCACCGTCGCTGATGACGGTGTTGGCTTAGAGCCAGGCAAGGTGCTTTCCGGTTTGGGTACGCAGATTGTTAAGACCCTTGTTGAAGGTGAGCTTCGAGGAAAGATTGATTACAAATCTGATAAGACCGGTGGAACCGCAGTTTTACTAGAGCTACCGCTTACTTAAGCTGAGCGACGTGCGCGAGCGTACTTGCGCTTTAGCGACTTACGCTCGTCTTCACTTAGACCGCCCCAGACACCGTTGTCCTGGTTCTCTTTGATGGCGTATTCAAGACAGTTAGAAGTTACTTTGCAATCACGGCAAATAGCTTTAGCTTGTTCGATCTGGTCAACTGCAGGGCCTGTGTTTCCTACCGGGAAGAATAGTTCTGGGTCTTCGGTTCGGCATCGAGCTTCTGTTAGCCATGGCAGTTCCATATATTTATGTTCCTTAGATCGATATCAGGGGAAGCGCATCACAATAAAGCTAAATCTTTGAAGATTTCTTGGTTTATTCGCGACCGCGACTAGACAATTTTCCCACAGCAGGGGGGTGTTTGTAAATAGGCATTTAGGCTATAAACCATGGGCAAATTCACAATTCAGACGACTCTTAGGGCACTATCAGTTGCCTATTACCTAGAAGCCCTGGTCCTATACATCGCTCCCACAGCCATTATCTGGGCCATGGCTACCAGTCCAACCAAAGCCCTGCTAACTGACTCGGCATTAGTCATTCTGACCCTGGGAGCGGCCATCTGGCTCACCTTTGCAGGCAGGGCAATACTTAGGGGTAAACGCTGGGCTAGAAGCGCAGGTATCTTTTGGCAGCTAATCCAACTAGCTATTGCTTCAGGAACTTTTGAAGCTAGCCTGCTCTATGGCTATGCGATAGCAATACCTTCACTTGCAGTGCTCTTTACTCTGTTTACCAAAACCGTAGTCAAAGCAACATCTGAAATTAGATAGCTAGAACCTTACGAAGCATCGCAACGTGTCCAGTTGCCTTGACGTTGTATAGGGCATGTTCAATCTTGCCTTTCTCGTCAATAACGAAGGTAGATCTAATCAAACCTTCATAAACCTTCCCATACATGCTCTTCTCACCAAAGGCACCATAGGCCTTGATGACCTTCATCTCTGGGTCAGAGAGTAGATCGAACTTGAGGTTTTCTGCCTTACGAAACTTAGTCAACTTGGCAGCGTTGTCAGGGGAGACACCGAGAACAACATAGCCAGCCTTCTTTAGTACAGACATGTTTTCTTGGAAGTCACAGGCCTGCTTGGTGCAACCTGGGGTGGAAGCAGCTGGGTAGAAATACAGGATTACTCGACTACCTTTGAGATCAGCCAGTGAAACAGCCAAGTCATCTTGGTTAGTTAGTTTGAATGCGGGGGCTTTAGAGCCAACGGTTAGTTCAGTCATGTCTCTAATCTTATAAAAAGCCACAGCACTGGCAACTTTGTAACGCGCCTAGATAACTGCTATTCTTAGGAATCGTTGCCCAAGGCAATGCGCTTCTAGCTCAATCGGCAGAGCAACTGACTCTTAATCAGTGGGTTCCGGGTTCGATTCCCGGGGAGCGCACCATAAGACCTTAGAGAATCTCTCAAAAATCCCTTTTATTTATTGGCAACCAGCCACGTTAATGGAGAAATTTGGTAATTGGAGGGGGATAGTTTTTCTGACACACAAACGCCAAAGAGCTCAAAGGAAACGCAAAAAGACTCTAATGCGCAAAAGGAAATCAACTAGATAAACGAGAGGGCTCGAGTGTTAGATCTAAAAATCTATGCTCGGGCTCTGTACTTATTTCAAGGAAGCCTAGCTGCTCAACATCCCGCAACTTTTATACACCTATCCGAGTTTCAAATGTTTTTCTGTTCTCTATCAAAAAAGGAACCCTCCCCAAAAGGAGACACTTGCTCAGATGAAGAAGTGCCGGAAAATTATCCTAAATTGAATTGAGTCGCAAGTGAGTAAGTATCAAAAACTAGAGAGAATATCTATTTCTATCGGGTACTTGAATCTTATCTCTGACTCTAATTCTTTGTAGAAATACTCATTGCCCTCTTCATCTACAAATTGCTCATCAAAGTAGATCCCGGAAACTTCTGCCCAGAAATCGAATACAAACCCAGAATTGTTAGGCACAAATCCACGAACCTCCTCTAAAACTTGATCTAGAAGGTCCGTTAGCCACACCTCGTTCCTAATGAAACCGACATAATCTCCATCGGCGGTTTCGACCATGATCTCATTCGGATAAACAGAACGGAGATCTCTGGAAAGTCTCAAACGGACACTTTTGCCGACAATTTCTTCATTCGACATTCCAAGTAAAAATCTAAGGGCTATTTCACTTACTTCTTCAGTATTCACCTTATGGATTTCATCTACACCGTATAGAAAAGTTACGATGACCCGGTTCTTAGAGTCTTTGAACGGTTGCCTGTTTTGATCTTGGAATGTGAATCTGTTCAGCCTGCTCATTATCGAGACTTCTCTCCAGGGGTAATGTGACAGCTGATAAGGACCCTATCCCAAGAAGAAAAAAAGAGATTTATTTCAGAATTACTTAACCCTTTGGCTACTCTTTGAGAACCAAGATTCATGACTTCTCCAATTGTTGTTCCATTATTGATAATGCTGACACATTGATTCTTTGTTTCCATTTGGGTTATCGATTTGTTATCTTGAAGGTTAAAAAAAACAATGTGTAAGCTTCCAATCTCCAACTAATAGCAGTTCAGTTTCGTAAGTTGCCCAGTGGACGCATAATCGTTATATGTGGAAAACTCCAAAACTGCAGTGGAATATGGGCTCAAGCTGCCTGCGAGATCGTTAGTGTAGTCAATTACGTTACCGCTCGAATCCATGATGTTGATTTCAGCGTAGAGGCTTGAACACCCATTTTGAGATATTACTTTTGCATGCCAGCAACTGTCCCCCAAATTGCAATAGCCACCATGGTCCCACTTCCAAGCTAGGGAAGGGTCATCTGACCATTCTGAATAACCCTCCGGATACCAAGGTACTTGAAGGGCAAGTGACTGAACATCCTGCATAAGACTGTTGTAGCGATTAGCAAGCTCAGCGTATCCGTCAGAGTACTGAGTTTTGAGCTTGCAAAACTTCACAGCAGACGAGACTACTTCTGCGGATAGCATATTGGCTCCATAGGAAAGTTCATCGACACTCAGGATTTTACCCTTCGAATCAGAGAACTCACTTAGCTTTGTTTCCAACCAACTATGAGTAGTTCGTTCAATGTAGGACTTGTAAGCAGAACCGCGTTCTTCATAAATTGACTCGTCAATTGTTTCTGACCATGATGTTGAATTAACGAATTTATTAGCCCGTCTAGCATTATCGCTAGCTATATCTGAAAGCTTCGCAACCTTGCCATTCAAAAACTTATAGTTCGAGGCCGAGACTAGTTTTTTCTTGGTCTTCGAGCAAAGATTTTTATCCTCGAAGTATCTGTGCAGATCGTAGTCTGAGGTGAAAGCATTTAGAGATGCATTCTCGAGAGAATCAAACGAAACATTCTTCGATTCTGAGCAGCCGGAAACGGTTGCTACAAGTATTACTGCAAGGACCGCAAAGATCTTGTGCTTCATGGGGTTCTCCGAACATTGGTTAGAAAGCCATTTTGTGTTCCCATAATACAACTAATCTAATCAATGCCAGAGAGGCGAACTTGGCTCATGTCTCATCTCCAAAGAAATAGCGCTTATGTTAAGGCAAGGGATAGCATCCAGAGTCTTCAATAGTGATGTAAAGTTGGAGTTGCCTGGAAAAGTTCTTTTCTGGCAAAGCGCTTTGAGGTTTATTCACCTTCTGAGTGAGTCCCTGGTTCAAATCCTGGGGAGCGCACGAACCCCGGTTCCTTCTCACGAGGACCGGGGTTTTTACTCTTAATCAATTAAAACTAGTTTGGGTAGTTTGCGTAATACTCTTCTGTCTTTTTTACTCGATCTACAATTATGAAGACAAATATACCAAGCATCATCGCAATTATCTACTTCACTCAAAGTGACGAGGCATACGCTGCTTCTCAACGCGTGAACGTCGTTTAGCCTTCAGAGTTGACTCAAGTTAAACAAGAATTCCCAGGTCCTCGCAATGGGACCTGGGAATTCTTCTATTTTGGCCTAGAGGTTATGGAAAGCCAGAACCTGCTTAGCAAAAGCCTCGGATAAATCCCATGCTTGTTTTCGGTAGCTTGCTGCTAGCTCGTGTGATTTGGCTATTTGTTCTTCAAGGTCGATGCCTTCTCTAATGAAAGCGCGTCTGTATGTGCTTAGCCAAGCTAGTTGCTGAGATAGTCCAACCTCTGGGTGAAACTGAGTAGCCCAAGCACTTGAACCAACCCTGAAGGCTTCGATGGTGCCATTGCTTTCAC